>Ga0208957_1000152_pt1 | contig 58431 bp, 102 predicted proteins | sample RifOxyA1_FD_184029 | JGI IMG/M metagenome (GOLD analysis project Ga0208957, IMG submission 184029) | Groundwater microbial communities from Rifle, Colorado - Rifle Oxygen_injection A1 (SPAdes) | ecosystem: Environmental > Aquatic > Deep subsurface > Groundwater | place: Rifle, Colorado, United... | reverse complement strand
CTGCCCCGCATTTACAAGTAACGGGCGAGCCATCCACCGGCACGAGCCGAACGGCATTACAGACGCATTTAACTCTGGCGTAAATATATTCGTCTTTCATCGCCGCCTCCAGAAGCTTGAGACGGCCTGCAGCACGATCTCCCGCACTCCACAGGCCAAGCAGTGCCAATACTGCCAGCCGTTGTCGAAAAGGTAAATCATGGTGCCGCAGCAATACGGGCAGGGCTTTTGTTTCACTTTGCGCCTCCTGGATATTCTTTCCATTCGCGCCCATCAAGCAGGCTTCCTGCGGCCTTCTTTCCGATGCGCCACACGGAAAGACCATCCTCAAAACGATGTTCTGGTGTGTTGTCGCTCCACGCATACGCGTCTCCAACCTGACCCGTTGCGAGCCATTCACCATTTTGCTTGAAGAAAAACGCCACACCCGCCGCCTGGCACTGGTCACGCAATGACCGCGCCCAATCAGGATTCATCGGGCGCGCGCCGGGGCCACTTTCGCCGCCACAGATCACCCAATTGATATAGGGATCAATGACGCCGTAATACCTATCGCTAAGCCGCAAATCAACCTTTTCGAGCAACGGCTCGCAACTTAAGAAATGCACCGCGGCGGGCGTTCGCATAAGCCAGGGGATGCGCTCATCGGCGGCGGCCTGGTTTTCGACGGATGTGCCAAGCCAGACGTTCGGCAGACACGGCTTATCTGCAAGCCACTCTGCCATGCGCTCCGGGCGCTTTGTCAACACCTGAAATGTATGTTGCCTGGCAATGTCCATGCGCCAGAATACCTCACGAATTGCCCAGTCCGGTACATCCTTGTGGAACAAGTCGCCCATTGAACACACGAACACGCGCCGCGGCTTGCGCCAGCGCATTGGCTCGGACAACCGATCCGGGTGATACACCACATCGAAATTGTGCGGCGCTTCGGGATAGCCTACCCGTCCAGCAAGGCGCTTGCTCATGCGCTCGGCGTAACACCTTGCACACCCGGCGCTGACTTTCGTGCAGCCCGTTACCGGATTCCAGACCTTCTCAGTCCATGAGATTTTAGAGTTTCCCATTTTCGCCTCTCACTCCCAACTCAGCAGAACAATGGCAATCAGGATCAGCGCCCCGACAAGCTCCAGGGCATAGCTGACAAGCAGAAACTTGACGGCCTTCACGCCTCACCCGCCTTATCTGCCACCACTACCGCGATGGCAATCAACAGCAACCCCACGAACAGCAACCAGGCAGGCAGCCCGGCGGCGGCGAGTGTGCCGTATAACGGGAGTAACGCGACGGCGAGAATGCAAATCAACGCCAGGATGATCTTATCCATTTTGCACCACCTCGCTTGCATCCACGATCACCCCGTAGCATGGCCCCTTGCCTGGCGCGCGCTCATCCTTCAGCCTGCGCACCGTCAGGTTGATCTTTCCTTCTGCCGTCGCGCCAACGATGTAGGCAGGGCGGCCGTTCCAGGTTACGTTTCGATCTGTGATTGTGTCCATTCTCAATCTTCCCATCCCTCAATATCCATGTATTCTGCCAGCACGCCAATTGCATCCCGCGCGCCCCAACAGGCAGTTGCAAGGTATCCCTGCTCAGTCAGTTTGTCAAGCCACCAGACCTGCTCATCTGATAGCGTCCCATCCTGGCGCTTGAGTTCGATTGCCAGCCCGTGCCAGCTTTGGCGGGCAACCATCAAGAATATGTCGGGCACGCCGACCTTCATCCCTTCCGCCTTCATTTTTGTGATGGTGCGCCCGCGTGACGCTTTCGATCCGCCCAGGCTGATACCGTTCAGCGTTGAGAACATGAGTTCGTCAAGCTCGCGGCATACGCACCAATTCCGCTTGGCCCAGGCAAATACTTTGGCCTGCTCTGAGTGTTCACTCGGAGCGGCGGCTGTGCGGTAAACGGCTTTGGGTTCGTCTCTGACGCTGCGTGGTGTCAACGTGATAATCTCCTCATTCAATACCCAAAATATCCATCAGGTGTTTTGTCTGTGCGTCCCCGGCGGCACCCCTGGCGGCGTCCCTGGCGGCGGCCCCGGCGGCACCCCTGGCGGCGTCCCTGGCGGCGGCCCCGGCGGCACCCCTGGCGGCGTCCCAGGCGGCGTCCCTGGCGGCGGCCAACTCATCATTCGTAGCCTCGCCATTTGCAAAACGCTCGGCCACTTCCACCGCCCGCTTGCTGCGCTCATCGGTTAGCAAGTCCCAAATCTGGCGCACGCACCAGCAAGCGAACAGGCGGGCCGTCTTGTCGTTCCAGGTTTCGAGCTTGCGTACCAGGCGGATTTTCTCGAACACGATCTTGTCGTCGCCGTCAAGTTTTCCCCCCTTGGCTTCAACCTCGAAAATCTGCGCGTCCAGCCATCGCACAAGATGCGCGGCGTCGGTTACGTGGTAGCCAGTTTCACACATCTCTAAGCTATCCACTTTCGGAAGCCATTTACCCGGCTTCCACGTTCCATCGGCGCGCTTTGTCGGCAGATAGGGCGTGTAATCGAAATGGCTGTACGGGCCGGTGTTGTTTTGAGTCAAAGTCTTGTACATGGTATTTTCTCCTCATTCAATCTTACCCCAAAACAGCCCCCAATAACATTGCAGTTCCATGACAACTTTACTTATTCCATTCATCAACTGCCGCGGCGCGCGACATTTCCCGCGGCCCCTTCCTGCCGCACTCTTGACACTCGACTCGGAAAAGCATACCGCCGGAAGCAGTCTCAAACACCTGCCGCAAGCTTCCGCAAGCGCATTCATTCGCGCCGTCCATCTCTGAGTTGCAGCGCGGGCAGCACCCGGCGCAACAATCGCCGCCGCTGAATGGTTCGGTGTGAACGTCATCACTGTCATCGGTGTCAAAGTTGCGGTGGCAGACGGTGCAATAATATTGGCCTTCTTCTGTGTAAGTGATAGTCATTTTATTCTCCTTGACTCTCGTTGCAGTTTTGCCGCGATAATTGCGGCGGCAATGCTAGGGGGCAGATACATTCGGCTGCTCAAGCGCCATATCTTTCTGTTCTTGTGCCCAGGTGAACAGATCCACCCGATAGGTTGCTTCTGCCCGTTGCAGGTTCTTTACAGCGGTATTGAAGTAGCTTTCTTTCAGTTCAATCCCAATGGCAGAGCGGCCAAAACGAATGGCCTGGTATGCCTCGCTGCCAATGCCCAGGAAGGGGGTTAGAACGGTTTCGCCGGGATTGCTGTACAGCTTGATGCAGCGTTCAATCGTGCCCAACTGAAGCGGGCAGATGTGCTTTTCGTCTCCCGTATCGCGGGCCTTTGTGAATTGCAGGGTATCGCTTTCCGAGATGCCCAGCCAGATACCATTGGCCCATTCGATCCAGGTTTCGTTATCCAATTCGCCATGCTCAACCGGGGTGATGGGCACGGCATTCTCTCCCGGTTTCTTGAAAATCAATACCTGGTCTACCAGGGCGGGGCGGCTGTCCGAGCTGTCCTTGCGGAGTTGCACGAACAGAAGCGCCTTGCTCTTAACCCGAATAGCCTGAGCCTGTGGGTTTTTCTGAACGAACGCCCTGCCGGTGAATGTCCAGCCAAGCGCCTCGTGCGCCCGGATAACCTCGCCCGGAAAATCCTTCACGCCAATATAACCGTCCCTGCTTGCCATTGCGGCAATGTCACTGGTATGGACGCAGCTCAGGCGGCCCGGTTTCGTAACCCGCAACAATTCACCAATGATGAATTTATAGTGCTCAAAGAACTCCGCGCTATCCCTTGAGTTCCCCAGGTCTCGTTCAGACGGGGAGTAGGTGAACAAATCAGCAAAGGGCGGGCTGTAAACCGTCAGATCAATTGAATTGTCGGCAATCTCTGCCAAGCGAATGCACGAATCGCCCAGCTTCGCCGTGAAGTGCACCCCCTTTACTTCCTGTTCCTGGTACACAGATTGGATGTTATCGTCGGTCATTTTCAGCTCTCCCTTTTCGTAGATTGTGATGTTTTCGATCAATTTGGCTCGCAGGCGCTTTGCCATTGCATCCTTGCGCATGACGTTTCGATAAATCTCGGATTCGATGTCAGATAAAATCAGGTAGACATCTACCGCCGATTGCTGGCGATAGCGCCACTCACGGCGAATTGCCTGGTAGAATGCCTCCCAGCTATCATTCATCCCGAAAAATATCATCTTGTGGGCGTTCTGGAAGTTCATCCCGTATCCGCCGATTTTTATCTTGGTAATCAGAATGCGGAATTTGCCATCCTGAAAATCCTCAAAGGCCTGGGCTTTATCTTCTGGCTTGTCAGACCCCTTGACTTCGACCGCGCCAGACAAACTCTTTGCCAGAAGATTGCTTTCGTCATCCAGCCCACACCATATAATCCATTGTTCATCTGGGGCGCTGGCTAAGACTTCTTTGAGCATCTCGAAGCGCTGCTCGATGGTCATCTTGCGGATCTTGGTTCTATCTTCGATCCCATGCAGCCGGGTGAAAAATAGCTGATCCGTAGGTGTATATTCCGCTTCAACGAACATCGGAGTAACGGTCAATTCTGGCAAAATAAAGCCATCATCATCATAGCCCAGGTCGCTCGGTTTCATCATGGTCATGGCCCATGAAGCCAGCCATTGAAAGAATGCCTCTTCGGCGTGATGTTTCAGGCGCCATTCTGTACCGGCGGCGTTCGATCCCTTTCGATGATAAGACTTACCGTCAATATTATAGGTATGCTCTTTGTTGGCATTGACAAAAAAACGAGAGAGCATTTCCTGCTGGCTGCAAATTCCGAGAAACTCAGCATGATTGCCGATCTCGGTATAGTCATTCGGGGCGGGCGTAGCGGTACAGCATAGGCGGTATGGAACATCCGAGCAAAGCTCAGTTAGCTTCTGGCGAGTCTTTCCGCTAATCGCCTTCAGGATGCTGCTTTCATCCAGCACCACAGCCCCGAAAGAACTGATATCGAGGTTGTCTACCATCTCATAATTGGTAATGAAAATCCTGCCATCATCAACTTCGCTTTGCTCTCTAACGTATTTGATTTGTATATCGAGCTTGGCGGCTTCCCGAACGGTCTGACGTGCCACAGAAAGCGGCGCAATAATGAGCGTCATTTCATCCATCAAACGCGCCCATTCAAGCTGGCAGAACGTCTTACCGAGTCCAGTGTCCAAGAAAATCGCAGCACGCCCCCGGCGTACTGCCCACCGCACAACATCACGCTGGAATGGAAACAGGATCAGGTTTACTTCCCCCGGCTGCTTGCCATAATCTTTTACCTTTACTGCCTTTGATTGCAAGAAATTCTTATAATCCATTTTATTTTCTCCTGACTTAATCTTACCAGACAATATTCCATGTAACATTGCAGTATCGTGACAACTTTACTTTGTGCCCATCCTCATCCCGCACCCCGCCCGGTGCGTCAGGTACGCGGCGCGCTTCTCGTTGCTGTCCGGCGCGGCTGCCCAGGCCAGCAACAGGCGCGAGCAGGTGGGGCAGGCTTTGCGGATTGGCAAGCCGCTCATGCGCTTGTAATACTCCCGCCATGTTTCTCCGTCAATCGGCTGCTTAATCATCACGCCTCACAAGTGGCGTAGTGTTCGGCGCGCTCAAACATTCGGGCGGCGTTGCTTTCCATGCCGATTGCTTTGAATTGCTCACCGAGCCAGCGCCACGGGCGCGGATCGGTGCAATCTTTTTCCAGGTTGGTGCGTAGCTCAAATAGGGTATCGAGTATTGTTTTCATCGTTTGCTATCCTTTTCGCATTTAGCGCAGAATACACGAGTGTAGGAAAGGCCATCTAGGCTAACTTCTGGCCGCTCGATCATATCGCCGCCGCACTTATCACACCAAAAATAACATTCGTGCAATGGCACGCCGTAAATTTTGCGCTGAAGTTCCATTATTCTTAAGCGCAATTTATTTCTTTCTTCGACACTCATCGTTTGCCATCTCCTAGCATTCTTTTCGCAATGTCGCCGGCTGTCATCGCGCCGGCTTTGCGGGCTTCGAGGTAGTCACGGATCTGGGGCAGTTCCATCTCGCTTGAGACGGCTTGCCTGAGCGCACCTTCCCACGCCTTGAAAAAGTGCGCCCGATCTGCCATCAAATTCTCGTTGCTCGGAAAGTCACGCGGCCAGCCCAATTGACGGGCCACCTGCTCGACAAGCGGGTGCCGCCACGCGTAGTATTCCACCGTCATCAGCCAGTTACCATCGGCGTCGGCCTCGCCGGTTAGTCGGCGGCGCTCCCCGTCCCATGCCCGGCAAATGTCTTGCCACGCCTCCGCTGCCGTTGGGATATTTGCGGCGACCATGCGCAGCTCTGCCACCGCCCCGCGGATCTCTGCAATGGACGGGAAGAATTTACTTGTCGCCACTACCTTGACAATGCCCGCTTGCAGCTCATCGGGCGGGATGTCTGCCAGCATCCCGGAATAGGCGCGGATAGTATCGGGCGTCAGCTTGAAATTGGGGTAGCTTGCGGCCAGGGCGGTGATAACCTGGGCGTGCGTTAGACTGGGCACGGTATATTCTCCTCTTCGCAGTATTGGCGGATTGCGGCATAACCGGCGGGTTCGTTTACGGTGGGCTTGCGCCCGTTGCCATTCTTGCCATTGCCGCGCGGCGCAAACTCTTTGCCGTCTTTGCGATTCCTCAGGCAGGCTTCAACGTATGCCCAAGATCGTTTATTCTGTGTCGCCGCCACGTCAAAGGCCCATGCAATCCATTCGGGCGGGTAGTCCTTCTCTGCCGCTTTCAACTTTTCGGCAATCGTGGTGGTGAGTGTGCCGATTGCCTGTTCGTAAAGTTTGAAGGAATTGGGGCGGGGTGGCGGCTTCTCCTCCTCATATTCTTTTAACTCTGTATCTGTCTCTGATTCTGGTGTCACATTTCGTGACGGATTTTCCTCCCTCTCTGCCGCTTTTCGTTTGCGGTATTCCCTGGCTCGTTCTTTGTCTGGGCTTGCTGCCTGCCGTTCTGCAAAGGCCGGGATGAACCATCCTGGCTCACTCAGTGTCACTACCCCGATTTGCGACAAGGCTCGTAAATCCTTCGTCAGCCGCCCCTCATCGGCCCGAAGTCTCCACGCCATAGCGCTTACGGGTGGTAGTAACCCGCCTTTGTCGTGCTCTTTGGCAATCAGCAATATCTCAATCCAGCGCCGCCAAAGATAGTCTGGGAGCGGCCCTATCTTTGGGTCGTCTAGTATTTCGATGTAGAGCTTGAGCCAATAATTTGACATTTGTCACATTGTCCGTTTACGTTTGTCACGAAACGTGACGTTATACATTCAAACTTCCGTCAGCATTCTGCGTGACGGTGCGCAGGGTGTCAACGTTGTGACTGAGCCAGTCCCACATGATTTCGGCCTCATCATTCGCCAGCAGCGTGCGGTTGTCAAAATATAACTTCGGGTAGATTGGCCCGGCGTCCGGGAATTGTTGGGCGATATCTCCGCCCGGCTCGAAGCTCCAGACGGTGCCGCTTTCGGCGTCTACGATCCGATGTTCAGATACTTTTACGAGTTTCATGGTGCGCTCCTATCTCTCTGCCGTTACGATAACCGTAACGCTATAAGCGTGCGGATTGTATACAACGATGTGCCGGTAATCTACCAGGATTTCGATTGCATAGGGCGATTGGTCACAGGGGGCAAACATGATGTCTGGCGCTTCGGTTGCCAGGCCATTGCCGTCTACCGTGAAGCAGTTGACGAACGCTGGCAGCGCGCCGAGATTGTGATCGAGCTGCGCACTCTGTCCGGGGTCAATGATGATCATGCCAGACGTAAAGTTTGCCGGGGCAGCAATCATCCCCGTTGAAAAAAGTAGGACTAACAGGCTGAAAAGTAAACGTTGTTTCATGGCTTGCGCTCCTATCCTGTTCTGATTTGTGCCGGTTACACTGTCCGGCATTCGGCGTCCCTTTTCCCGTGAGCGTGATGGGGTCACTCGCCGCTCATCTTACAGACAATCCTAAAAGACTATCTCTCACTTGTTGACTGGCTGGCGAATGTTGCCGATACCCGCGCCTTGACGGTTACGGTAGCTTACGGAAGCATTCACGCCAGTTTCACCGCCGATGCTTTTGATTGTAAGGTACGCGTATCCGGTTGGGCGTCTAGCTAATTCTTTCGTAGCCCCATTGTTCGAAGTGTTCTGGCACAGTATGGGGTGTCTCGCTCCAACCAGATAAATAAAAAGAACCCGTGCTTATCTCAGGCGGCTTTCGTGGCGATAAGATGATTTTAGTCGTGTGTTTGGCAAACACATAACGAAAACCACCTGAGATAAAAACAGGTTCTCTATTTATCTTATCGCCATTGTAAGGTTCAGTCAGGCTGCCACCTCTGACATAATCATTATACATCATTCCGCCGATTTTGCAAGCGGATTCGGCGGCCATTCTGCAATGATGCGCACGTCATAGCCGTCAGTCGTTTCGATCACCGGGCAGCAGGCGTTGACAATGCGAAGGATTGAGCGATAGCGTCCGGGTGTCATCCTTGGATAGGGCCACTTCCCACCGGGGGAACGGGGCGCACCCATGCAAGGCTCGCCAGGGCCGCAATAGTCGCGGATGTTCACGATGGTTCCGCATGCGCTTGACGTGGTAATCTCAATTCGTGCGCTTCGATTGTTCATTGCATCCTCTCTCTCATCTCATCTCCCGCCGCCCGGATTGGCCTAACCTGTAGCCGGGCGGCGGGGGGTGTCATTTACACCTTGCGCAGCGTTACGGTGGGCTCGCCCACCTTGCGGAATGCGGCAATCTCAGGGTGCGCCACTGCAAAGCCGTCCAGGCCCTTGTTATCCCACGTGACGCGCGCCTTGTTGTAGACGGCCATCAAGTAATCACCCTTGACGGTTGCGCCGAAATTGGTTACATCGGCTTTGACTTCGGCGGTAAGCTCAGCAATCCCGCCATTCAGGGCGTCCAGGGCCGTGCTTTCTTCGGCGGCAATGTCTGCAAGGGCCTGCTGGATTTCGGGCGTCATGATGCTCTTGCGCAACTCATCGAAGTGAAGGCGCATGACATCGGCCTGGGCCTGCATTTCTGATAATCGGTCTAACTTTTGCTTGGTATCCATTTTCATCTCCTCGTTTCAGATCCACCCGCCTATTTATGGCGGTTGATCCTGCGCGACTTGGCGGCGATTTTGCGGCGCTTCTTACTCTCGCCTTGCCCGGTATTTTTCGTAAAGCCACGATGACGGGAAGTGTTGTCGCGGTGCTGCGGGGTTGGTTCGTGCCCAATATTGGAATTGCTCAACTTTCCATAGGCGTCTTGCGCATTCTTGAGAAAGTTCTCAACTGCATCGTGAATGAGTTTCGCTGGGTTCATTTTTCTCTCCATTCGATTTGTTATCCACCCGCCGCCAGTCCCGGTGTCATCCGGCATTTTGCCTACAGGTGAGTGTTAGGTGCATCCTGGCGGCGGGTGGTTGGGTTACTTACACAATCGGCTGTACGCCGTTCTGCTCTGCCAGGTGCGTGCTGTAACGAATGAGCAAATCCAGGGCGTCACGCTTCTGGGTAATGTCTGCCCGCTGTTCGTCGGTAGTCTGCGCATCCTTGATAGCAGCCTCGCACTTGATGAGCATTCCGCGCAGGAACGGGAGATCAATGTCGCCAAAGCGCTGCCCGTCTTTCGATTGCATGTTCATCGCTGCTTCAACGGCGGCATTGTCAAACTCTGCAACCGGGGCGGGCTGTTCGACTTCTGGCTCTGCGTCAGCGCCAGTCGGTTCGTCGGGTTCGGTTTCGTCATTCCCAGACGGCAGGGCGGGAAGGTTGCTAAAGTCGGTGCGGGCGGATAGGGCAGCAACCCCCGGCATGATGCTATCCAGCAGCCGGAATTGCGCACCTGCCCAATCGGGGCGAATTTCAATGTGCAAAAGATAATGCTCTTCCATGTGCTTGCGCCCGCCATACGATACGCTGATGCTCTCAAGCTGGCGAACGATCACCATCGGCACCATTGGCAGGGTTGTACCGGCGTTCTCCGCAATGTGCTTTATTCCGGCAAGCTGCTCAGAAATGCGGGCGATGTTGTAGATCGAATGGGTGATGATCTGGACATAGTTCATGCGTCCAAGTTCGGGGATAAGAATGTTCAGGCGCCCGGTCTGCTTGGCATAAACCGGCACATCTTCGCCGGTCTTTTGGTTTTTGTAGCTGTACACCGGCACGTTCGGATCGAATGGTAAATACTCGTTACCATTTTCGTCAAGGTGGCCGGTTGGCTCCGTTGGCTTTCCGTTCCGGTCAACCTTCACCTCCCCGGTCTTGTTGTTGCACAGGTACAGCCACTTGACACCATCGGACTTGCCCAGCAGCCCGGTCTTGTTGTACACCTCGAAGTTGGCATCCCAGCAGCGGGCAACGTCATTGAAGGGCAGCCGGAAGTTGATAGCAGTCGGCTTGTCGGTGTAAAACTTGATAAAATCATTGAAGGCGTCAACGGCATTCGGGCGGAAGTCGGGCCGGAAATAACCAATCTCTTTCGGCCCCTTGCCAATCTTGGCGATCTCCGCTTTTGAAATTCCCAGGCGCAAGCGCCCGATTTCACTGAATGACGGCGGGCCGTCTGTTAGTCCAACAATCGGTGACATATTGTTTCTCCTCTCAGAAACCTAACTCTTTTATGATTTGTTCTGCCGTCTTATTCCGGTTTGGATTGGGGAATAGGTCGGGCAGGTTATTCTTTACTTCGCTGCGCTCGGCGAGGGCCTGCTGCCCCAACCGCTCGGCATAGGCCCGGCTCACGGTTGCGCCGCCCCAGGCGTCGCCACAGGTCGGGCAGCTTGCGTCCCACATGCGGTTATCGGCCTGGGTCTTGATAAGATCGCCATAGCAGCGGGCGCAAACCCGGCGGGAGATGAACTGATCTATTTCGCCGTCTTGGAAGGTTGCGGTCATGGTAAACCTTCTTCGGTCATCACATGGGCGGCTTCGTGCCGCTCATCCATTCCAGACATAAGCGCACCGAGTTCGTTCTGCCACTTCTGATAAATCTCGTAATACTTGTTTTCCAGGTCGGCGGCCACTTCCGCGGCGTCCTCGATCTCTGCCCAGGTGAAGGCGTTCTCGCCGTCCATCTTGCGGTCTACCAGGGTGGCATGATCTGCCCAGGCCTGTTCGTACTGCTCGCGGGCGGCAATGACGTAATCGGGGGCGAAGCGGTGCGTTGGTTTGTAGTCGTGAACGGTGGTGTACTCAATTCCGATTGTGTCAGTCATGGCTTTTTCTCCTAACCCAATCTTACCAGAAAACTATGCCATTTAACATTGCAGTTGCATATCAATCTTCGCCGCGCTCATGCCTGCTGATCCTGCTGCTCAGGATCGCCGCACTCAGAACGCAGCCAGCGAAGATTATACCCAGGATTATTATACCCAGGATTATAATGGCGGTCATTTCGTCTCTCCCGTTGCCTTTGCAATGGCGGCTACGGCGTGGTCATAAACTTCAGTCGGAGCTGTCCAGTCTGGGACATAGGGAAGGATTGCCGTCAGCGCGTCCAATAAATCGGGCGCTGCCGCAATCAGGCGAGAGTTGGCTTCTTGGTTCTGCGCATCCGATACCCTGGCAACGATCTCCCAGGCGTCGGTGTCATCTTCGCCCGCCGTGATGTAGCGGTGCTTATGGTACAGGTGTGGGCCATCTTCGGCTTCAACTTTCCGGGGGCCGGGGGTGAATTTGTCGGTAGTCATTTCGTCACCTTCTGCCATTCCGTTTCCATCTCCGCCCGGCTCGCTGGCGGGACGTTGGCAAGCGGCGCAGGCTCAAGTGGCATAGGACCGGCAAACTCAAGGCCAATGCTTATAAAAATATTCACCATTCGCCCGGTTGGAATGTCGGCACGTTCGGCGCGCTCCAGAACGGCGGCGTAGGTGTCAACGGGGATGTCAATAGTCAACTTGTGGAACTTGTTGGCCCGGTGGGCCAGGGTGCGGGGGGTGGGTTTGGCGGTCATTCCGGCTCCTCTTCACTCAGGCAAACTTCTACCAGATCGTTGGCGTCAAAGTTGGTGCGGTTGTTCGTTCGAAGGTTCAGGGCGCAAAAAAAGAAATGCCCGTTTGTCAACTTCTGGTATAAATTGCCGCCGCGGGCGTGGAACATCTCGCCAGCTTTGACTTCTGAAAACTTGATGGTGGTCATTTTGTCCATCCTGTAATTAACAGGTGTTTCATATCGTACAGATGATTGCCGTCACAGCGCCCGCAAATCGGGCACGGCTTCGAGTAGGATAACGGCAGGCCCAACGCGCGCTTGGCTTGATTGATGCTGGCCTGGGTGACTTGATGACGGCCAGAATTTTCGTAGTCGTCAACGATCTGTAATAAGGCGTCGTGGAGTTCTTTTTCGTTCATTCTCTCATCTCCTCTATCATCTCATCTCGTGTGCCCCTGGCTGCCGGGGTGCGCCGTGGCTCTCGCACCGTCTTGGCCTTCCGCTTGGTAGCGCCCTGGGCCAGCAGCGTGGGGCACGCGAGGGGGGTTAGCTTGCCGGTATTGCGTCAATCGCAGTGTCAAACAATTTCCACAAGTCAACTTCTGACAGGCCGGGGTGACAGGTGCACATTGTCAGTGCGGCGCGCGGGATAACGACTGACGTCACAAAGCCTTCGGGGTTTTCGCGCATAATCTCGCGCATCGCCCGCGTAAAACACAGGGCCTTTTCGCAGGGGCAAAAGTGTTTGAGCGGCTTTGTGCGCCCGTTCATTTGTTTGGCGTAGGCTTCGCGCTCGAGCTGCGTTGACATCCATTCGTAACGGCGGTAGAGATTGCCGTTCATTTCGCCCCTGCCAGATAAGCAAAGCGCCCGGTGTAATGAGTCGGGTGGTGGTGTGCGCTCAGGAAATAATCAACGCTGCGCACCATGCCGTGAATGGCGTTCTGAATGGCCTTGTGGTCAAACTTCCACACTGGAAGGTGAGAGAAAAGCCGCTCGCCGTCAACGTCTGCCACGATGCGGATATAGTCGCGGTCAATTGCGCCGCTCTCGCTGGTGCAGGTGTCATACTCTACGCCAATAGCGACTGCGTGCTTCTTGCCGGTTGCATCTGTAATCTTGTCAGTCCATTTGGTTTCCATTTTGTCTCATCTCCTGACTTAATATTACCAGAAAAGCACCCCGTTTAACATTGCAAATTCATGACAACTTTCAGCGGATGTTAACTGCCGCATTGAAGGCGCTGGCGATCTGTGTTATACTATCGACGTAGCCACGGCGACGGTCCAAAAAGCGGGCGAGCTTGATCTCCTCAAGCTCGCCCGCGTGCATTCCATATCGGGTAATTATCATTTTGTGTACATTATGATAATTGAGACGCGGCTTATTTACACTTTGTTACATTCCGTGTAACCGAAACGCCCCCAGGTGGGATTGTCTCTACACGGGATGTTTGCGGCGCAGCACCCAATACCACCGGCGCAGGCCCGGCTTGTCCACCACCTGAAGCATCTGCCAGTGTTCGGGATCCGCCGCCGCAATCCGCCGCATGTAGGGGATGGGCACGGTGATATGCTCCTCTCTGATAATGTCTTGAGAAGTGAAGTCGCCTTCTTGCACGACGGGGTAGGAATTGCTCAGCGTCTCGATCTCGGCCAGCATTTCGGCGCGGGTGGGTAGGGTGGGGGTAGGCTTCACATTTTTAGCGCCCATATCTTTTTATCCTTCATTGGTTCATAGGGGATTTTGTGTACCGTGTACTCGTCTTTGCCTTCGCACAGGATCACCATTCCCCCGATGTCTGATAGCACGTTCTCCAGGCCGATGCGGTAGCCGTGTTCGGTAAGTGTTGTCCAGGCTCCCGTAAATATGGCACGGGCAGGATAGTTGTCAAAGCTGTCAGCGCAGGTGTGGTTGTGGCTTCTGATTACCACGTGCGGGGCCTTCTCGTTTCGCGATACGCGGTAATACCACAAGGTGAGGGCCGCCAGCTTGTTGGCGGCGTTTTTGCTTGTCCACGGCAGGCCGCCCATCGAAGCATGGTGCGCAATGTCAAAGCGCACGCCAGCCGCCGCGCCACGGTAGTGCCACCAGCTTGCCGCCGCTTTACTCTCCCGCACGGTGATGTCAACATCGGCTGCCACGGCTTCCTCGAGCCAGCTTGACTTGCCCGTGTGCGCCGCCGTGCCGCGCATAAAATAGGCCGCGTCAAGGATGTCAAGCGCAGGCTCCAACGTTTCGATCACCATGCTCAAGATGGTAGCCTTGTTGATGGTGACAAGTTGGGTGCTGCGTTTTTTGGTATCGAGTTCCCCTAAGTCGCCATTGAACACACCTACGCGCCGGTAGCCTTTGGTTAGCTCATTCGCCTGCTGCCAAAAATCACGCCAGCAATCCCACAGCGCTCTTTGGGTCCTGCTGGCGTGATACGTGCCGCCGTCATCAAGGTTGATAACGGGCGGGCAGACTGCTACCGTGCAATTTATGTGGTGGTCATTGGTGACAATAAGGGCCGTTCTGTCACTGCCCTGTATAGTCATAGTTTATGTATCTCCTATACTCATTTTACACCCCAAATGAGCATGGCGCAACAAAGTTTGGCAACTGTAAGGCAATTGTCACGGAACGGTAATATTATCGTTTGTCATTCCTGACGCTCAACCATATTGCCAGCAGGCAGGCCAGGGCCACGCAGATGAGCGCGCCGATAATCATAAACTGCCCGAAGGACATCATCTCGCCTATAAAAGCTGTCATTTGAAAAACACCTGTGCTTGTCCGGTGATGAGCTGCCAGACAAGAGCGATGATTGCCGAGCCTAATAGGATCGCCACGCTGCTCACAATGCGATTGGACCAAACAACGGGCTTCACCATATCCTCGAGCGCCTTGATGTCCTTTTCGTGGTCGTCTACCTTTTTGGCGGTGTCTTTGGCCAGGGCTTCGAGTTCGGTGTGCCCTACCAGATAGGCTTCCCGAAACTGGATTCGGTCATTCTCCTGCGTATCCATTCGGGATTGGATTTTGCACAGATCCGCTTGAATGCGGTCAAGCCGCTCGATGATAACTGCATTTTGTGCTGGCGATCCGTTTGGTGGCATTTTGTCACATCCCTGCGAAGCGTAGTAGTAGCCCGATGATTGCCAGGCCCAGGCCCAGGGCCGAGATAACCGTGGCGATGATAACTGACGTTTGAGACGCCTTGCCTTGCATCTCTGCCCGCGACTCTCTCAAAGAGCGGATGTCGTTATCTATCCGCTCTTTGAAGGCTTCAAATTCAACCTTCTTGGTAACATGATTCATGCCGTCAAGCTGCTTTTCGAGCGCCTGGTATGCGGTGGCGGTGGATTTGTGGATGGTGTCAATTTGCAAGTCAATATAATCCCGCAAGGTGACAAATTCGGCGGTGTGCGGTGGCGGTCTGGGCGGCGTCATTGTTTGTCCTATTCTCGTCAGCCGAGTGTGTCGGTTACGTTTGAGACTACCGCCGCGCTCAGGGCGGTGTCGAATGCACGGATGTAGGTTAGCACCTGGGCGGCGTCTTCTACGCTTATGCCAAGATGGGCAGGGAGAGCGCCGTCCAATTCCACCTTGTCCATGACTTTGCGGACGCGGTGTGAATCGGATACCATTCGAATGAGCGCATCCACGAGCGCCAGGGTGCGGTCGCCAAGCGGGGATGCGTTGGGTACTACGGTTATGTGATTTTTAGCTGCCATTGTGTTTGCTCCTTTTACGGCATTGCCGTGTGAACTGCTAAAATTTGTGCGGCGGTGATGGTTGTATTGTAAAACGCAATCGAACTAACATACCAAGCGGCAGGAAAAATGAAAGCAGCGACTCCGTTATTGTTAAGAGCCATTATGTACGTCTCTAATGTTGCAACTCCTGCACTTTGCACAAGGTTTTTCAGGAATAGTCCGTTCCGATATGATTTATTTCCAGCAAATCCTAGCGAGTGATTGCCATACCATCCAGTATTGACACTGTCGTCATTTGGACTGGCATTACATTCGCGCACATTCCCAAACGCGCCGGCGACGCCCTGCGGCATTACGTAAAACGTATTTGCAATTGCTGAAACCCGCGACCCAAAAGGCATCCCGTTATTGACTATGTTTGACGTTGTCATTTTAACAATAGCCGACCACGTAATATCAGTCGGTATGATGCCTGTTTTCAGATATGCCAAACCAGTCCCCTGCCACCCATTCGCCGCGTCCCACCCTGGCGCTACCCCCAACGTACAATCATACGTCCCATCTGCCAGCCCATTTCCGGGGGCCGCGTTGTTATCATAGGACGCTGCAAGAGACGCCGCACCTTTTGGCGTGTAGGCTGCGATGCAGTTTGCCGCCGCAATCCCGCCCGACAGATACCACGGCACGCCGCCCAAACTCCGCGGCCCGACGTTGCGCACGTTAGGGTTGGTGTAGATTATGCCCTGGCCGGGGGTGTAGCGGGTGACTGTCATGGCTGTCCTACTTTCCTATCCAGGCGCGGGTCTGTTCATATTCCGTCATCATGGTCACGTCAAGCGCCGCCGATGCGCAAATAGAGATTTGTGACAGTCTTCCGTCAAGATAGCCCGCGCCGTCTGTCCGGGCGGCTTCGAGGGCGGCGCTGCTGTTGTAGATGCTGGCGGGCACGCCGGCGGCAAGCGGGGTGGGCGAGTTGTCAATGGCAATTGTCATGGTGGTAGACGGTACGAAGCGCGCCCAGATGTGATACCAGGTGGAAGCCGCAACCGTGCCGGTAGAAGTAACCGAAACGATGGTCGAGCCGTCCGTGGTGACATCGAATTGGATATTGTTGGCAGGCAAGCGGATCACCCGATACGACTTCTGGTTAGGCAGCGCCGTCTGCCACTTCGAAACCAGGCCAATGCTGGCAGCGCCGCCAACTTCGGTGAAGTACACCCAAAACGAGATAGTCAAACCCTTGAAGCCAGCCGCAACACTTGTCTCGGTGCCCGTGATGTCAAACTGAGCATTGTCGGCAATGGATAGGTACTGGCTGCTCGCCGATGCAAAGCCAACGTAGGGGAATAGCCCCTGGCTGGCATGGGTTGGTGCGTTGAATGCGGGGAAGTGGAAGCCGCCGCCGCCCTGGTCGGTGACGAACACGCTTTGAGCGGTGATGATTTGCGCAGAGCAAGGCCAATACGCACGCAAGGCCACTTGCTGCTGCTTGACTGACGCGGCGTGTACCATTGCGGCGTTGGGTTCGTAGCGCGGGAAAAAGTCGCCGCTGAGTAAGTCAACCTGCTGGTCGTTGCGAATTTGCACGGTCATCTGACACCTACCCCGGCAAGGCCAAGCTGGGCAAGATACTGGCTCAATTTTGATACACGCCCGCCGGTGATGCTCAGTCCGTTTGGCGCGGTGAAGGATATCGATTCGATGAAGATGTTTCGCGGGTCTTCGCTCAACGCCGCCGCCGAGCTTGTGCGCCCAATCATCAGGTCATTCACCATCAGCCACTTGCCGGGCAGCACGTCCCACGGGTCGATCTTGTAACCTACCGAGTCGGTCACTTCGGCATACTCCGAGCTTATCTGGTGGTAATACTCAATGGCAGTCGGCGCGGCGGCGTAGGTTGCCTTGCGGTTGGCATAAATGCCGAAAATGTAACGGTTGAAGGTCGCGTCACCTTTTGCCACCAGGCTTGTGATAATTGTCCAGGCGGTGCGGTCATTGTTCTCGTATACCGGAATGACGGTTGTATTGGTCGCAATCCCGCTGTAATCTGTAGAGTACAGCGCGGCGGGCTGGGCAGCCAGCACAAGCGGGATGCGGGTCGAGATGGTAGTCGTGCCTGACGCGGTATTGGCGTAGGGGTAGGTTTGCAGAAATGCATCGTAGCCCAGGCAGTCCAGCTTGAGCGAAGCCGCGCCGCCCGCGCCGATGTTCAGCGTTTGGGATACTTGCGGGATAGACATTTCGGCAAGGTAAGTCTGCGTGATTTGATTGGCGCTGGCCAGGGTCGCGCCGCCAACGGAAAGTACCTTGCTTTGCACGCCGTAAAGCGTCTGGCTGCCCGTGTTGTTGTAGGTGGTCGAATTGGCCCGCACGCCCACCGCCGGGGGGCTGAAGGTCGTGTCCACGGTCGAGTAGACGGTGCGCGCCCGGTTGGCAATCTGCATGAGCGGGCCGATGGTGATAGATAGGCCGCCAATCGTTGCGCTGATATTATTCACAAAGCCGTTGAAGCGCACCTGCCCGGACGGGCTGTAAAGCGTGATGTCTTTGCCAATGCCGGTATCAAGCCAATCGTCCAGCGTGGCCTGGTCAACGTAGAGCGTGATGTTTGCCGACTTGTACCCGCCCATTGCGGCGATAGTATGGCTCCAACTGGCTACCAGGTCGGTGATGTCTACCAGAGAGCCAGCGCCAGAGAACAAGCTGGGCGCGGCGTGGATGGTCAAGCCCGTGGCGCGCATGTACGATGCGGTGGTCATCTGTTACCCCGCATACTCAGGTAGCGTTGGATGCGCCAGGCTTCGAGGGCTTCGGTGTAGTCGCCGCGAGATTCGGTGTGCGTGGTTAGCGGGAATACAGAACTCAAGAACCAAACCCGCTGCGCCGCGTTGGCCTGAAGTGCGAACGGGTAACTCGCCGTTGCAATCCACGGTTCGCCACTGTACCCGGTTGCCGTATCATATGAAAGCGCGCTGCGCCTATTCTTCGGGACGCTCGCAGAATCGGCGAGCAGATAATCTAATCCGTCCGCGGTATTGTATCCGATTGCAAATTTCGAGCTTGACAAATCGAACGAGAACTCATCGGCAGGCATGGTTATGGCGTCAATAATATACAGGTCTGGTGTGGCGTCCGTCGCGGAGGCGTAAACCGTCAGGTAGACATATTCGCTGTTTGAATACAGCGGATCTCCGGCGATGCGGATAACGCCAAAGTCAAGGCACTGTAATTCAAGGTCTACTTGCGGAACTGACACCACTTCGCTTGTCCAATATGCCACGCCGGTAGGGGCTGCGGTTGCCGCCCTGTAAGATAGGTGCGCCTGTAAGCCGAAAACGCCCGCGCCGGCATTGGCGTCATAAAGGCAGCGAATGAATAGGCGGAACACGCCGGAATATTGGGCCAGTAACGGTTGGCCAATGCGGATGCTTGTCCTGTAAAGCGGCGTGGCTGCAATAGCCCCAGGGCTATATAGCACGGCCCTTCCAGACGGGGCGCTCGGAAAGTCTGCGAACGTTGTATAGTTTGGCGCACCAGCCCCCGCAACCGCAACGGTAACATTGGCGGGGTTTTGTTCGTCAGCGAAATTCAGGTAGGCGGTAAAATCATCCCCGCGGCTAAGCGACCGCGAGCCGGAAACAATTTTATCTATCGTGGTGTAGTTGCACGACCTTATTTTATACTTCATCAATGCGGCAATGTCGCCCGCCGGATTGGTGCTTTCAATTTCAATATAAGGCCATGTGACGGTATAAAAATCCTGGTCTATCTGAGTTGGCACTACCGCGCCGCCGCCAACCACGGTAAGGCGCGCCCGCACCCAATAACCCGTAACACCATTGACCGCAACCGTACCCCACGGATATAGACTCGTTCCGATGCGGTCAAAGACGACCACGTTAATTCCCGTGGTGTCGAATACCGCCGCCGTTGATGTCCCATCGCTTGCGGTAATTGCGGCCCAGTTCGCTATACCGGAGTCGTAATACTCCCAGATAATCGTAAGCGCCGCCTGCGCCGTGCCGATGTCAAACACAATCGAATTGAACGGCCCGGTATCCGCTGGCGTGGTATCAATGCCAAAGTAGATAATGTCACCTGCAAGGGGTGCGGCGGGGAAGAGCGGGAGCGGCTTTGCACCGTGGATAAGATTGGCGCTGTACACGCCCGGCGCGTTGTCATAGATGAACACGTGGGAGAGCTGCGCCACGTTCTGCTTATTGGCGACGAATATCTCTTTGTCACAGGTCGGGGTGCTCACCCCTGCGTAGTGCTGGAGGGTGTAGGTAACGTGAAGGACGGGATAGCCGCTTGCGGTATCCCAACTGTTTGCGGTGCGGTAATTAGCCGATGCGTCATCTTGCCATTGGATTGCAAGATCGCTCCCCGCCGCCCATGCGGGCAGGGCAATAATCTCGTTTACGATTGGGATAAGTGACGGGCTGTTATAGGTTGATCCCACAACGAATGCGGGCACAGCCCATGCCACGTTTGCAACTGTCAAAGCACGCCCTACGAAGTTGGCATAGGTGGTATAGGCCGCCGGGGTGACACTTGCCTCGCCATAGAATAAAGTCGGGCATGGCACACCCGCGATACTTGCGCTTGCCGTAAATGTGATATAGGCGCTGGTAACGGTTACGCCGGCTGGAATGTTCACATTTTTGAAACGAATGCCCGAATCGTAGGATGCTGGCGCACCGCTGCTACCGGCTGTAATCTGACCGACCAATGAGATTGTCGCCGCGTTATGTTCTACAACGGCGTCATCCGCGCTTGCCTCCGGCACGGCTTCAATCGCGTAACTCGTGCCCAAATCCTGGTATGCCGATAGCTCAACGCAAGTCACCTGCCCAGGCTGTTTGTCTTGCCACGGCTCATGCTCAACCACCAGGATGAACTCGCCAAAGCTTGCTGCCAGGTCATTCATAAACGACGGGCTGAAGGGGTCGTCGTCTTGCGGCGTCTGGTAGCCCTTAATGGTGGCATAGCGCATGTTTGTCTCACAGGCCGCACGCGCTTCGATCCATACCGGCTCAGTCTGCCAGCGGCTTTTCCAGTAGCTTGCCGCCTTCTCGAGCAGGCGCCCAAGCTCTTGCGTGTTCCAAATCAGGTCATCTTGCGTGACGTCAGCAACCATCATGGCAAACGTTTCAACCACATTGGCCCAACGCGAGTCAACCAACACCCGCCCGTCAGCCATTGCGGTATCGGCCCACGTGCCGCCGCTCTTGTACTGCAAGCGGGCGGGTGTCCAGCCGTTCTCCGGGTCAAGGCGGAATGCCCCGTTGATCAGGTCTATGGTGGTCGTGCCGTCAGTGATGTTGAGTACAGCGGTCATTCGTTGCGCTCCCTATGCAAACGCCCTGGCGAAGTAGCGGTCGAGCATCGACTCGAATTGCCCATAGTCGCCCGGCTGGCTGAAGTTGTTTGTCATATTGACATTCATGCTTTTCGTCACTGCCCCGCCGATGATAGGCATGGCGGCCTTTGCGGGCGTGATGATCGCGTCCACCGCGCCGCGCATTGCCCGTGCGGGAATGTCCATCAAGTTACCAATCGTATTGCCCATCGTGTTCATCAAGTTTTGCGCGATGCCCGCAAACACAGCGGACGGGCTGCCAATCTCTAACTCGCCTTCCGCCGCGCCGATGAGCTGCTGCATGGCGGCGGTCATGGCGGCAAGCAGGGCGGGCATGTCGGCGTCAAGGCCCAATTGCACCCCGCCGAGAATGTCTGCCGCTTCCAGGCCGTTCTCTTTCAGGAAGTCCAGAAAGTCCATTTGCTGCTGAAGGAATGCGAGATCGGCCTGCGCCTTTTGGAACTCGGCAATCTCTTTTTGATATTCAAGATACTCGGCGGTAGTCGTGTTGCGCTGCTGCTCAAGCGCCAGCCATTCGGTGGCTTCGGTGATGTCAATGCCGCCTTGCTCAAGCAGAGCCATTTGCTCATTGATGCTTTCGATGCTATCGGCCATTGCCTGCGCTTCTTTGCCCATGCGCCCGGCGACTGCGCCGCCGAATGAGCCGATGCCTTTCCCGAGGCTTAAGTCACCTAACTTTGCAATCGCGTCGCCCAGGTCGCCAATGAAGTCGCCGTAAATGGGGCCGCCGATGATTGCGCCTTGTAATTCCTGAAGGCCGGCGATAACGCCGGGAAGCTCTGCCGAGATAGACGCCAGGCCAACCGCGAGCGGCGCGGGGCTTTGCCCGATCAGCGCCCAAAGCGCTTCGATGTCAAAATTGGCGACAATATCCGCAAGAGTTTGGAGAAATGCGATGACATTTGCCAGGGCAGTCTTTACGGTGTCAAGGCCCGTTATCAATCCATCCAGCGCCCCGGTGACAAATCCGGTGATAGGCGGGCCAATCGTATCGGCAAAGAACTCTCCCAAAGAGTCGAGGACGGGCTGCAGGGATGCCGTGATAAAATTCCAGACATCCGTCAGGGCGGGCAATAATACGCCCGTCCAGATTAGCGCAAGGGTATCAATGGCAATCCCCAAAACTCCTGTGAATATATCGGCCAATGCCTGGAAGATGGGCAGGATATAGGTATCAACAAACTCCCAGATGTCGGTCATGGCGGGCAGTAAAGTGCCTGTAAAGAAATCAGAGACGGCCTGGATAGCAGTCGGGATATTTGTCATAAACCAGACGGCGATATCTGCCAGGATGGGGACAAGATTGGCAACGATCCAATCTACCACGGTGGTGATGACGGGCAGCAAGACGTTTGTCCAGTAAGATGTCAGCACCCCAACGGCTACCGGCAAATTCTCGCCGAACCAAGTCGCTACTTCTGCCAGGATGGGCAGGATATTCTCACTGAACGCCGCCCACATTTCATCAAGGGCTGGCTTTAGCGTGTCATTCCACCACTCGCCAATCTGCCCGACGATGACGGGGATATTGGTCGCATACCAATCGGCCAACTCTGCCAGGGCGGGGAGGATGTTATCCATAAAATAGCCCCACATGGCGGCAAGGGCGGGTTGTAGGGTATCGCTCCAAAAATCTGACAGCGCGCCGAATGCGGGGACGAGTGTGTTAGTCCAGAAGTCTGATAACGTCTGGATTGCCAACGGGAGATTGGCAGACAGCCATCCCCAAAGTTCCATAAAGATGGGCATGAGCGTGCCCGTCCAAAATCCACTAAACGCGGTCATCATGATAGGAATGTTTTCTGTCAACCATCCCCACAGCGGCACAAGCGCCTCGTTCCAAAGCGTTACAAGAACGTCTTTTACAACAATGATTGTATTGGCAATCTCTGGCGGGAATAGTCCCCGCATAGCCCCCGCAAAGTTGCCCGCCGCGAGTCGGTCAAAAGCGCCGGTCAATTCACCCCAAAAGCCGACAAACACATCCTTGATCGCAATGATTGTGTTTGCAATCTCTGGTGAGAATAGCCCGCGCATAGCGCCTTCGAAGTTGCCAACTGCCAGGCGTCCGAACGCGGCAATCAATTCATCTATGAATGGGAGTACATAGGTCGTGATGAGCGGTAGAAAGTCGTCAGTGAAGATACCTATGAGTGTATCGAAGGCGGGTGCCATCTTATCCATTACAGATGTAGCAATGCCAAGCAGGGCAATACCGAGTGGCTCTAACGCCAATTGTGACTTATTCTGGAATATCTTCCACTGCTCGCCAAAGTCGGCGGTACTGGCGGCGGTATCCATAATCTTGCCGTCAGCGCCTTCCAGGACAGCCAGCATCGTCTCAAGATTGAATGTGCCGTTCTGGATTGCCGTCACCATTGCCGGCCCGGCGCGGGTTCCAAAAGCTTCTATTGCCAGGTTCATTGCGTCGGTGGGTGTTGCCGCGCCTTCAATCTCAGTGATGAGATTCGCCAACCCTTCACGCGCCGGGATACCTTCTGCCGTGAAGTCTCTCAGGGCGGTACGCATTCCGAGAACGGCGGTGCTAGAGTTGATACCCGCGTCTTCCAGGGTGGTTATCAGGGCAATGCTTTCATCAAGGCTGAAGCCCATTGCCTGAAGTGCGGGCGTGGATGCCGTCAGGGTAGAGAGTAGGGCACTCATACCCATACCGCCCTCTTGCGCAGCCACGAACAATTCATCCAGCAGGCCCGCGCCCTCTTCGGTTGACACGTTCCACAGGCCCATCGCGTCGGCCAGGGCCGTGGCGTTCTGGCTGGCGTCTTCACCCATCATGCGGGACGCTTCGATAAGCGGGGTGGCCAGGTCGGTAAGCACTTCGCCGGTCGTCTCAAAGCGTTGGTTCAGGATGCTGATAGCCTCGGATACCGTGGCGGCGTCAACGGGCACGGATGCAAAGACGGTGCGAAAGTCCTCTTGCAGCAGGGCCAACTCTGCCCCGGTCGCGCCGGTGGCAATGGCAATGCCGTCAAAGGCTTCATCCATCAACTGCCCGTTATCCCAGACAGTCTCCCCGATTTGCACAAAGGCGTCACCGATGGCGAGCACGGCGGACGCGCCCCATTCGACAATCTTCATGCCCAGGCCCATGAAGATACCGCTTACCAGGTCGCCTACCACGCCAGTGGCCTCGCCCATGTTATCCAGGCCGGACATATACGAGTTTAAGCCGCTCTGAAAGTTTTCGTCTTCCAGAACAGCCTCAAGGCCGATGCGTTCACCGTCTGCCATGTTTGTTCTTGGCCTCCAATCGCTTCCGCTCTTGTTCCTGCTTCCAGGCTTCGAAGCCCATCATTTTGCGCTTGGCTTGCAGATACGCCGCCATATACTCGGCGTCACTCGCCTCATTACATATGCCCAACACTGACGGCTTGACGTGCCACTCGTAGGCGGTATCTAACTCACTCAGCAGGGTCGAGTGCTGCCAGTGGCCCGGCAGTTGGGGCAGTTCCTTCACCGGGCGCGGCTTGGCGCTTGGAGCCTGACGATAGCTTATGGCGAAACAAGTCCATCAAACGATCTACTTCGCCCTCGTCAATTCTGCCCTGACCGCTCAGCGCGGTAATGGCCTGGACAAAGCGCAGCGTATCCTCTGCCGTCTTGAGCACTTCCAAGCTGACATAATATTCCGTGCGGGCGTCCGGCTCGGTGGGCACCTTCACGCCCCAGCGCTCGTGGCGCGTCACCCAGGTTGGGTCAGCCATTGCATCCTGAATGTTAGGCACAAGGCCCTCCCAAATCAGGATACGGGTGGTAAGGCTGGCCTGCTCTGCTTGAAAGCGTTTCGCGGCGTCTTTGTGGGCCGCCCAGGCTGCCGCCTCTTCAGGGTTGGCGCGCTGTTCGATAGACTTTTCGTCATGCGTGTAGGTCTCTTTGACGCCGCCTGCCAATTCCACTTCGTAGGTGGGCACGTCCATCGGTTCGCCGCGTTCGATGTACTCTTGTCGCTTCTGATAAATGGCGCGGCTGATCAAGTCAAAGCTCACCGCGGTGATTTTGAACTCTTTGCCGTCAACGGTGGTAAAGTAAGTCTTTGCCATAACAATGCTCCCAGGGGCGGGGTGGTAATTGGTGGTGGGGAGCGCACCATTCACCCAACCACCACCCCGCATGTGCAACTTACCGCGCTCCCGTTAGTCGCGGTGGACTTTGATCGTTACCGATGCGCCGGCGTTGTTCAAGCCGACTACGAAGGCCAGGTGCTCGTTGGCGGCCCAGATAGCGGTCAAGCCGACATTGGTCGGGGTGTCAACGGGCGCCCATGAGTAGCCGCCGTTGATGGTGTGGTAGATTGTGCCCACCGGGGCGGCTGTATCGGAGAGCAGCCAGCCAACGTTGTCGTTGACAAACTGGACATCCGTCACGTCACCCACGCCGCTGCCCGCAAACGTGGTAATCTGCGTGTAGGTCGTGCCGTCGTCATCGGTGTACCACAGCTTGCCGGCGTCATCACCCACCCAGAAGCGGTTCTGGTCAAGGCGGCAGCAGCACAAGTTACCGGCTGCACCCGCGGCAATGACACTCGCGGCCTGCCAGGAGTCGCCGCCGTCATGGGTGACGGACACGATACCCGCGGCTGCAACTGCCACGCCGTCAAAGGCGTTGGCGAAGTGAACCTGAGTGTAGTCGCCAGCGGTCAAGCCGCCCGACTCAACTGCCGTCCAGGTCACGGCTGCATCGGTGGATTTGTAGATGTAGCCAGCCGCGCCAGCCAGCCAGATATGGAACTGGTCGAGAGCGAACAGGCCGCCGCCACGGGTCACGCCGTGCCCGGCTGCCGCGCCGCCGATGTTGACGGTGGTCGCGGCGGTGGCAAAGCCGTCATCCGAGTAGCCGATTGAGCCTTGCGCGCCCGCGGGGGCTTCCAGGCCAATGACCAACCGCACGGTATCCCGCCCGACGATGAAGCGGGTGATCGCCATGACGTTATCGGCAATGGCGTAGGGGTCAGTCGCGCCAGCCGTGAAGGTGGTGCCCTCATCGGTGGACAGGTAGACTTCTGGCTTTGCAGCGCCCGCGCCGTCAGTCACGGTGTAGACATCTTGGCCGATATCCAGCGCGTCGCCGCAATCGCCCAGGCAGCGGCTTTCGGTGTTGGCGATAACATCGTTTTGGTCAACGATGCTGGCGTGGGCTACCAGGTCGGCGTGCAGGTCGTCAACGTCCAGGACGGCCCAGCCCTTGATGGGCACGCTCAGGGTCATCTCAACGTCTTCCTCGCGCTTCGCAAGGCCGGAATAGGTGCGCTCGGTCATGCGTGCGTTGGTGAGGATTTCGCCGCGGACATAGTTATCGAACACGCTTGCATCGCCGCAATCCCGCGCCAGGGCGTAAAGGCTGAAGGCGCAAGGGCCAAGCTTTTCCAGCCAGTCGCGTTGCTGCATGAGCAGGGTGTCAACACTCGTACTCGGCATGTCGGGCGGCGCGGTGGTTTCGCCGATGACGTCCCACCCGGTGCCGTCAGATTTGAAACAGCGCAGGGGGGAGATGTCGCCTTCCGGGATGGTCAAATCGCCCAGGTCGTGACAACCCAGGAGATAGACGGGGTTGATCGGGGAAGGGCCATTGGGCTGAATCCACAGCGCGCCTTTTCGTGAAGTTAAGGCTTTATCAGTCATTGTTTACACTCCTTTTTCATAGTTTCGGGCGGCCTGCAAAAGGGCCGCTAAATCAACTCGGTAGGTGGCCTGTAGTGCGCCAATGGCCCCGCGCGGGTTGGTTGATAAATCAGCAAGCGTCCAGATGCCATTGCCGCGCAGGGCGTTGGCAATCTTTTCTGGCGTGGCGGCCAGGGTGATGACATCTTCCCACGGCACGCCGTAAGGGGCGGCAATGTCCAGGTTGTCATCCGTCACCGTGCCGTCATCAATCAAGTTGTCAGGCAGGTAGCCGCGGCCCAGCCGTGTTTTGTCAACCCACTCAACCAGCGCCGTGCCGTGGGCCGAGCTGATAACCTTGACCGCAATCCGCTTAGGCTTGCGCTTCGGTTTTGGTTCGCTAAATTCAATCGTTGTAAGTTCTTCAGTCATAATCACCTGCCTTTCAGATCGCATGGCCCGAAGCATACACCGCACGTGCCACTGCGTTTTTCATGCGGCGCTGTATTTCGGGTGTCCATTCCTTGTCTATGATTGTGTCAAAGTTGCGTGGCTCGGTGCCGGGGTGAGGTACGCCACGGGCGTAGACCATGCCGCCCGAGGGGCCACCCGCACGCGAGCCGAGAGTATTTGGCGAAGTCTTGGCGGAGTAGCCGGAGCGGAAGGCCAGCACGCCGCCCGGCTTCTTGGGGTAAATCATGTGCGGCGGCGTTCCCCGGTTAACATAGCCATAAATCCTATCATCCGTGCCCACCAGGATAGACACGCCGTCACTGCCAATGTCAACCATATGCACAAAGTGCGGCTGGTGTTCCCAGGTCGCCGTGGTCAATTCGTACTCAAGCAGGATGTCAGCGGCGAGCGAATAGGCTTCGTCTATGATCTCGTCGCGGAAAATCGCCTTCTTGAATGTCTTCGGCTTAATCGCCCTGAATTTGAACATCCTCACGCCTCCTTATAATCCGGCCCCAAGAAAAACGCCGCGTCGCGCACATCCATAAACATGGTGGCTTGACGATTGAACGCATACGGGAAGCCGGTCACATCGCCCACCACAGGCGCGGCGGGTCGTGGCCCGATGCGGGTCACTTTCAGCGTACCCTTTTCGCCAAAGAGCGGCGGGGGCGGCGGTAGTGGGGCAACTGCCCCGATGCGTGCGTGCACTCACATACACTCTCCTACTCCTATGCGTCCCGGTCAATATCGTTGCTAATGATGCGCGCCGCGGCAAACTCGGACGCGCCTTGCTCGGCCCAACCGACTGCCGGGAACTCGGAGCCGGTTTCGCCTTCGCATAATTCCAGCTTGCCGCTGCGAATATTGGTAAGCTGCTCATTGGCCCAGGTGAGATACATCTGCTTTTCGTCTTGCTTCAGGTTGGGCCAGCAGGGGGCAGAGTACATAATGGCGGCCAGGATGCAATTGAGTTGCATCAAATAGTTATCCGCTGCGTCCGACTTTGTGCAGCTATCCGCGCCCGCGGTAGACAGGGCCATCATGATATTGGCCGCGGCCATATCCATCAGGCGGTTTACCTGCGCCTCATAGCGGGCATCAATGTCCACGCCCCAATAGGTTGCAAAGTCGTTCGCGTCACCATAGGCTAAGTGGGGCATGGTCAGATACTCCTCGTCACATCACCCCGCACGGTGGCGCGCCCGGTGCGCAGGGTCAATACATCCGTGGCGGTGGCCTTCTGGAAGTCGTAATAAAAGCCGCCGCAATCCAGAAGCTTGGCAGTCTCAACCGCTTCTGTGCGGATGGTCACATTTCCGAGCACCAGGTTAGTGACGGTGATCGAGCCGTTGGCGGCGGCAGTCGGTGCACTCCCGGCAATGGCCTGAAGGCCGTCAGTCGCAAGCACCGGGGCGCTGAGTAGCACCTGAATGATGCTTTGCGGATCTGTTTTATCCTTGTCATCCTTGATCGTGAACCAAAGCTCTGTGTAGCCGGTCAGGTCGCCCAGGTTGGTAATGTTCAGGATCATCGTGTCGCCGCGGTCAACCGCAATGTCAGTGCCTTTGAGCGCGGTCAGCAGGCTGGCCAGACTCATGGTCAGCGTGCGGTAGGTGTAGCTCCAAACGGCGGCAGCGATGCTGGCAAGCAGTGCCGGGCTGAAGGCGGTCAGCGTGCGGGTAACGTAAGTCCAGACATTGGCCGATATTGCCGCAAGTGCTACCCCGTTCGGGGCGTTGACTAAATCCATCTGCGCACCCGCGGCAAGGTCACTCGTGCCCACGCTTACCGGGCTGTTTACGGTGATGACCCACTCGGAGTCACACCACTGAGCGCCACCTACATCATGAGCAATCAGCGTGCCGTCGCGAGTGACGCCGGTGGTCTCGGCAATGGTCAGGACAATGTGACACTTACCATTGCCGTCATGTACTGCCGCGTTAGTCGTGGCAACCGGCGCGCCGTCATCTTTGGCCCAAAGAAAGTCGCCAATCGCCAGGGTAGGGGCAACCTGAATCAGCTTCGTATCGGCCTGTTGGTACAAGCCGAAAGTCAGCGTATAGGCCACGCCGGGGATAAATGGGTTGGCGGTGTTGTAGACGGTTACAGTCACTTCGATAAGCTCCCGTTGGGTCTGGGCGGGCCGGAGGAGAGGAGCGACCCGCCCAGACCCGTGCCACTAATCGGGCCGGCCACGGCGGAGGAACGCCTGCGCCTCGCGGATGCGCTGGTCGGCTTCGGGGTCGGCTGCTTTGATCTTGGCGGGGGTGTCCAGGCCGAGAGCCACCAGGTCGGCGGCCCATTCGACCGGGATGCCGAGCTTGATGAGTTTGCTGAGTTTAGATTCCATTCCGTGTCGCTCCCTTCGGTTTAAGTAGGCGCTGTGATGCTTTCGCCGTTCATTAGATGGTTATTGATCCAGGCGTCATCCGTGCCCGCGGTGTTGAAGTCGTCGTAGTCGCCATTGGCGGCGGCGGGCAGAACACAACTCAGCCAGTTGTCAGACACAATGTTTTCTATTCCGCCCGTCAGGTTGATGCCTTCGTCCGCGACGGCTGCCACTTGGTTCGCGGCCACCTGGTTATAGATGCGGTTGGCATAGATCGCGGAGTTGTCGGTATCTTCTGCGAAGATGGCGAATTGCACGTTGTTGAACAAGTTTCCGTGAATGACGTTGTAAGCCGAGCCGCTGCCCGCTGTATCCACAAAGATACCGTATTCCAGGGCATGAGCGCCGTGGAAGATATTCTCGTGGATATCGCAATACCAGGCATATTCCATTTGCACGCCAACGGCGCAGTTATAGAACGTACAGTTGCGCACGGTCATATTGTCGCCAAAGGCCGGGCCGCCGTCCCACAGGGCATAGATTGCACGCGTGCCGGTGTAGGTGTCGGTGTCGAAGATGAAGCCTTCGATGGTCACATCCACGGCGTTGACGGTGATGAGCGTCTGGCTGTTTGCGGTAGGCTGCCAGACCACGCCAAGAGAGCCAGCGGGGTGCACGCCAACGATGCGCACGCCGGGGCAGTTCACGGCCACGTTTTCGGCAATTGGGGTGGCGTACCCGTCAGTCGGGTCGCCATACTGCCAGGCGTTGTTTGCCATGACTGCGATGACGTCCCCGCGGAACGCTTCGCACTTGAGCAGCGCCGCGCCAATGGTAGACAGGGGGCTTTCTGGGTTGGTTCCGTCACGGTTATCGTTGTTGTCAACATGGTTCGGGTCAACCCAGAAAATCGTACCGGTGCAACTCTGGCGGAGGCCCCGATCGGAGTCTCCGCCAGGGACACCAGTTTGGCCTGGATACCAGGGCGTCAGGCGGGTGAGGGGCAAAGGCCATTGAACATTTGATCCAGGCATAGTTACACTCCTTTAGATTGCCACGACAGTTGCGCCAACGTTGAGCGGCACATAGACCACCGTCCATTGCACGCGCCCGCCGCCGCCGTCAGAGCCGTTGCAGTCAATCGAGATGTTGCCAACGGGCAGCACCACCTCGGTAGCCTGCTTTGCGACCGGCACGGTGATAGCGGTGTCAACCATTGCATTGGCGAAGGTGCCGGTGATGCTGTAACGCGTTCCGGCCACGTCACCAGTCACGTCAAAGTCAGCGCAGAGCGCCGTTGTGCCGTGGATGATTTGGGTAGCGTTTGGAACCGCGCCGATGTCAACGGTAACCGTTCCGATGATTTGCTTGATCAGCACATTGCCGCCCGCGACCGTGAACAGGTTCAGCGCGGCGGTCTGTGGCAGGGCGCTCGTTACGCGGTCAACCACCAGGCCATAGGCCGCCTGGCCCAGGGCATCGTTGGTGAAGGTTGCAACGTCAATCGCGGCGTTGGCAATCGCGGAGGCGTCGATTGCGTCATTGGCGATTGCCGTAGCGTCTATTGCGCCAGCCGCAAAAGCATCCGCGGCGATTGCGCCCACCGCGATTGTGTCAGCGTCAATCGAGCCAGCCGGAAGCGGCCCCGCGGCGGTCGCCGGGATGGGCACTGCCGATTGGTCAATGGCGTCGGTCGCCATGTTGTCGGCGCACATCAAGCTGCCCGGATCAAAGCAGGTCGCCAGGGCGTCAGCGTAGAAGCGGTTGCCGATTGCCATGCCGGTTGCGGCGGCGCTCAGTTCCACTGCCCAATCGCCAGCGTTGACGTTGCGGATGTAGTTACCGGTCAGCAGCATGTTGGTCAGGATTGAGCCGGAATGGATACCCGCGACCGCATAGTCGCCCGTGATCCAGTTGCCGACGATCTCAACGCCGTCCTGAACTGCGCCAATCTCGATTGCATGATTGGCCCCGGCGGCTTCGGAGATGAACTTGTTGCCGTAGATTTTGGCGCGGTCGGCCAGGTTGGCCCCGCCGCCGTTGATATCCACCGCCGTGAGCCATTGCATGGCCACGGCGGTATTCTCGCGCAGCTCGCAGTTGCGCATCGTGAAGTCGTCGGCGTTGACGTCAATCATCACGGCCACGCTGTCAATGCCCACCAGGAACAGGATGTTCTCGATGGTGACATTGGCCGCGCCGATTGCAACGGTCGAAAGGGCATTCGTGAAGGTGATGCGCGGGCGGTTCTGGCCCGTGCCAACGCCCAGGATATAGACGCCAGCCATGTCGCAGTTGATAGCCGCAGCGGTGGCAATGCTTTCGGCGTGGCCTGAGCCGACGATAATCCAGTCGTGACGGTTGGCGACGCACTTGCCAATCGCCCCGTCGATCGTGGTCAATGGATAGTTAGGGTCGGTGCCGTCATGGTTCGCGCCAGTGTTCAGGTGCGTATTATCCACATAATACACATTGCCCTGCGCGACGGTGCGCAGGCCCTGCGAAGAGTCGCTGCCCGGCACGCCCATTTGCCCACCAAACCAGGGGGGGAGTTTAAGTTGTGGTAGCATGTATTTCGCTCCTTTTCAAACAGTTTCAGGCGTCCACAGCGGCGGGGCGTCTTTGGGTGCGCTCGGCGGGCCGCTCTCGAAGGCAGATACCTTTTGCTGGAGCACCAGGTTCGCCACCTGACCAGGGTCAGGGTAGTTCATAAATGGCGTAATCTGGTCTTCCAGCCGGTAGGTCTTGCCAGTCTTGGCGCTGGTATAGGTGATGTGCCCGTCTTTCTTGGTTTGCACAGGGTCGGTCACATCTACCAGGCCAATCAGAGCGGCATGAGCCGCGGAGCCGTGCTGAACAAAATCCGGATTTGGCTTGTCGCCCGGCTCGCGCGGCATAGGCACGCCGAGGCGGCGCAAGGCTGCCTCTAGTTGCTTGACGCGGGTTTCGAGTTCGTTTTTATCAGTCATTTCAATGCTCCCTTTTGATTAGACTTATACGGCAGTGCCGCTGGAATAGTAAGCGCCGCGGTGATCGAACAGATTGCCGTCGGTGCCGTCAATGAAGGTGCCCCAGACGTCCAGCACTTTCAGCACGATGTTGCCGCTCTCGAAGTCACCCCAGACGGGGTTGACTGGCGTGCCATTACCCAGGATGCTGGTCACAGACTCAACGTCTGACTTCTTGCGCAGGATGAGCGGGCCGGGCACGCCCTGGCGACGGGCCAGAACGAAGGGCACGATGCCCGAGGTATTGGCGGTGAAGGCATACCAGGGCAGGTTGGGGGCCGTGCCGGTGATGTAGGGGTCTTTGATGCCAATCCAGCCGGTGCGCACCACATTGGCCGCGTTGGTCGCCAACTCAGGAACAAGCTGGCTGGCCTTGATGGTGTTCACCACGTCTTCCAGGCCGCGGTGGTAGACGATGTAAGCCAGGTCGGCGTTGATCGGCTCGCCGCGGGCGTCGGTGCGCTGCCCAAAGGCCATGCGCGCCTCGCTGATGCGGGTGGAAGTCAGGCGGCCATTCTGGCTGTACAGCGCGCCCAGGGCCACCAGGCGGGCGATGGTCGTGGCGTTGGTGTACATGCGGCTCACGTATTTCTCCAAAGTGCGGCGAGCCGCCTCGCCCATCTTGACCGCAACATCGTTGAAGTAGCCCAGGTCGTCATTGACAAGGGCTTCGTGGGAGAAGTCGAACTGCTTTTCCCAGCGGTACACCTGGTAGCTTTTCTTGGTGGCGTCGTCAACCGAACCGGCACGCGCCGGCCCTTTCTCGCCAACGTACTCCAGGTCGTCAAGCCCGCCGCGGTTCTGGTAGCGGGCGACGGCAAGGTAGTTGGGCAGGGTGTCCATCTTGACAAGCGGCTCGAAGTTAAATTCCATCTTCTGGTAGCCGGGCAGGGCAAGGCGCTGGACAAACTCTTGGATCGCATAGGTGAAGTCCCCGCTGGTCATCACTTCGGCCAGGTGCTCATTCGTGCCCGCGCCCTTGATGCCGTTCAATTCCTGGTCGAGATAAGCAAACTTATCCTCAACCTCTGCCAGCCGTTCGGGGGTGGCTGCGTTTTCGCTCAGTTGGCCCTTGCGGAGTTCCTTCAGGGCATACAAAATTTTACGCATAGTTGTTTCTCCTTTCGCTTAGGCCAGTTCACGGCTGCCGTTGAAGAGCAGCACGCAAAATTCCTGTTCAACTTCTGAGTTGAGCAAGGTTGTATCAAAGGTAGCCGCCAGGTTGGGGCCACCCACGCCGCTATCGGCGTATTCGTCTTGGCAGTACCACAAAACGCCTGCCTGCGGGTTCTTGACGCCGGCACTGTTCAGGGGCGAGAAGCTCAGGGTGACGCCTTCGCTGAGTTGGGCGCTGTCGTCCACGTAGACGGGATAACCGGGTACAAGGGTCGTCTCGTAGGTTTCGCCGCCATAGGTCAGGTGGTTGTTGACAATCTGCCGAACGATGAAGCCGTCAGCAATGTTGACGCGCACCAGACCCAACGGGACGGTTAAGCCGGCGGTGAAACTCACCACAACGCCGGTAAGGTTTAGCGGGCGGCCCAGGGCGGCAGTACGTCCGCCGATGGCTACCACGGGGTGCAAGCCCTCATCAATGGCGTCTTTCGTGCCGCTGATTGAGTTATCGGCGATAGGCCAGATATCCGACTCGTGGACTTGTACAACCGTGTAAGGCCCGCTGGACTGTTGCCAGTCCGTTCCTGCGAAAAATGTTTCGTTTGCCATAAACTTATCCTTTCCTGTTAGTCAGTCTTAAGCCAACTCGCGCGAGCCATTGAAGAGCAGCACGCAGTAAACCTGCTCGGTTGCGGCGTTGGGTAGTGATACGTCAAAGGGGCTGGTAATGTTCGGGCCACCCACACCGCTGTCGGCATACTCATCCTGGCAATACCAGAGCACGCCCACCTGGGGGTTTTTCAGCCCGGCGCTATTGAGCGGGGACATGCTCAGGGTGACGCCGTTGCTCAGGTCGTCGCTGTCGTCAGCGTAGACCGGCAGGCCGGGGATAGGGGCGGTCTGGTAGGTGGCCGGGTTGCCGCCGTTGTAGGTCAGGATGTTGTTGACATACTGGCGCACGATGTAACCATCGGCAATGTTGACCCGCACGGTGCCCAGGGCGGTCGTGCTGCCCGCGGTGTAGCTCAATACCACCCCGGTGATGTTCAAGGGGCGACCCAGGGCGGCGGTGCGGCCACCAATCGCCACGACGGGGTGCTTGCCAACCCCGATGGTGTCCTTGACGCCGCTGATAGAGTTATCAGCGATAGGCCAGATGTCAGACTCGTGGCACTGGACAACGGTCAGCGGGCCGCTGGCTTGTTCGTAGTTCGTATCGGTGTAGAGATAGGTAACGCTTGCGGTCATTTCTTCACACTCCTTTTCTAGATGTTTTGGCCCACTTCACGCATGATGCGGCGGAAGCGTTCATCACCGCGCCGCTTGGCTGCCTCGGGGTCGGTTGGTTCGTTTTCGTTCAGTTTTGCGCCGTGGGCAAACGGCTTGCCGCTGCCCGTCATTTTCTTGACACGGTTGCGCGCTTTGGTAATGGCGTCCATCAACTCTCTTTCGTCAAAGTACTCCGCCTCAGCGAGCCATTCCTGCGCCTCAGTGGGCAGTTTGCTCTCGGACAGGATCACCGTCACCTGCGCCTCTTGCAAAGCGGCGGGTGGCGGGGGCGGCTGTACCGGGGCGGGCGGGGTGGGTTCTGCCTGCGCTGGTGTCTCAGCGGGCGCTGCATCTTCGTTTTCTGCGATGCTCATGGCGTGACCACCCGCGCCCGCCCGCGTCACCCAATCCACGGCGCGAACGGACGTGATGCTTTCCACGATCTTTGCTTCCCTACCGTCAACCGTGCCGCGGCGGGCCGTTCCATCTGCCAAGATTGAGCACTCCAAAGTATCCAGCTTGCCAGCCTGGGCACGCGCCCGGACGCTCTCGGCAAAGTTGGGGTCGAATACTGTCACACGGGCAATCGGCGTGCCGTCCTCGCGATAACGGTCAATGCCGTCAATCACGGAGACTTCATTCCGCACGCTGCGCTCATTCTCTTTGTGGTCGGTGAGATACATCTTTGCGCCCGTGAACACGGCGGCATACTTTTCGAGCATATCCCGGCTGTAATAATGATTGTCTTTCTTGTTGCCAAAGCCGGGGCGGATCAGCGCCACGTCAAGGGTAAGCGGGGAGCGGCTGGCGTCAAGTTGGGGTGATGCCTCTGCCAGGGTGATGTCTGCGCCGTCAAAGCTCTCCGCCAGGCTCTCGGTCAATGGCTCATCGGCGGGCGCTTCTGGCTGCGCTTCGGTTGGCGTGGTCGCTTCGGCTTCAGTTGGCGGGTCGGTGGGCGTGACGGGGATGGTGCAAGCGGTGATCGAAGTGTCGCTGTCCGCCGTCTCTGCCGCTGCGCCAATGGCGGAAGGGGTAGCTACCAGGCGGTAGGTCATCAAGACTTCTTGCCAATCAGAGCGGGGGGCAAACTGGAAGTTGCCAGTGTCATCCATTGTGTAGCCGATGGCATAGCACTTGCCTTGCGCATGAGCCACCAGGGCATTGCCCATTTCGGCATGGCCTGCATAAACGTCAGCAACCCACCACGTGCCAGACTGCATAATCTGGTAATTGAACAGTTGCGGGTATTGCGCCTCGAATGCGCTGCGCACGCGTTGGGCCATGCCGTCCAGGCTGTCATAGGCTTCGCTTACGTTCGGCTTCGGTTCGGCGGGCGGTTCAGCCTCTGCATTTGCCGCCACCTCTGTTCCTGCCGCCGCCTCTTCTGGTTGGCTCTGAAACATCTTCACTTGTTTCTCGCGCTTCTCGGCAGCCTCCTCGGTGTCATACGGCCCGCCGAGCTTTTGCTTGCCGTCAGCGGTGTATAAATACCATTTGCCGTCCACCTGCTTGATGACCTCTTCCACTTCGGCGGGTTGAGTGTTGGCCTTGCTTTCTTCGTCGGCCTCGGTCGCCAGATCCGCCCAATTCTTGCGCATCGCTTCGCTGGCGGTCTCAAGCGAGCTACGCACGCCAGACGGCAGCGCCTTGTCGGTCAGCAGGGCGGTGATAGACTTCAGTAAGCTTTTGGCCTGGTTTTTGATGGTGACGGCCTCGGACAGGTCAGCCGTTTCGGGCGGGGCGTCAAGCTCTTTGATGTGTACTTTGAAACCACGGTTTTTAGGCATAGTGTGTACCCTTTACGCAAATGTGATCGCGCCGGAAATGACCAGCGAGCCGTTGGGCATGATGAGCACCAGATACCAGGTTGCAACGCCCGATTCTGTCAGATCAATGTCAATGTCACCATCGGCTTCGCTTGTCAACAGGCCCGAAAGGTTGGCCGTCCATTCAATCATTGCGCCGTCAGCGCCGATTGCAATGCCACCATCCGGGGCAGTGGCAGAAGGCACGTTGCCATTGGCGTCATCGGCCAGGTAGAAAAGCACCGAAGCCTGACTGGTGATGTCAGACCCGGCGGCGTTCTGGAATTGAATGCCGACATTGATAACGTTGCCGCCTTCAACGCCGATGACAAAAGCGGCGTCAGCGAGCATCCCGTTCAGTACGGGGGTTGTAGTGGTTGTCAGGGGTATGGACATTAGCCGCCTCCGCCAGTTCCGATGTTGTCAATCATTGCCATAATCTCAAGCGTGCCGGGCGTGCCGACTACGCCACTCTCGCGGGCTGCAATCCGCCAGCCTTCCACCGCGTCTATTTCGACAGGGCCATAGACGAAACGCTCGACTGCCGCGGCGGTTGAGCTGTAGGTTCGATAGTTGCGCTGTACGAAAGATTGGACGTCTGCGCCTGCAATCATCACGCCGGGCGCTTCGATGGTGGTCTGATACCAGTCGGTGCCCGCGGGTAGCGCCGTCTCAATCTTCCAGTCAAACGCGCCGCCCGCCGCGCCGCGGGTGTATTCGAAATAGAGCATGATGCGGGAAGTCGTGCCGATAATGACTTCTGTGGGGGCCGCGTCCCATGCGCCCGCCGCTGCCAGGGCTGCGCTGGCACGCAGTGTTACGGGGTTCGAAATGGTTGGGTAGATCGGTAGCATCGTTACTCCTTAAAAAGCTAGTGGGGCCGCTCTCTCTTTCGAGAAAACAGCCCCACCAGGATAAAGCGTAGCCGTGTATTGAGTTGTCTTGCCTTTGCGCCGGTTATAAAAAGGGCCGACTGTTAGACAGTCAGCCCCGCCACGAGTTAAGCGTAACTGAAAATGATTATCACTTTCGTTTATAGTGTATCATAATTCGGCCCGCTTTGCAACTGGCAATTGATATGAATTTGCAATGTTAAGCGCATTGCTCTATCACCCCGGCATGTTTTGTGCATACCGGGATAGGATGACCTACCACGGTTTCGGCCACCTTATCACACATCGCACACTTGACCGGCTTATCGCATGTTTCACACATGAGCGGTTCGACTTGCGCTATAAACGCACCGTCAAGCAAAGAAACAATTTCACCGTAACCCACCTTAGTATATCCTTCTGGATTTTCACAGGTGCAATACCAGTCATCCTTCCGGCCTGTGTCGCTCGCCCACCCCTTGCGCCACTCTACGCCGCACACACATTTGATGTGATACTCTGCCCGGTTGACGTGTTCATAAACCTTCCCACAGATGCAAACGAGAGTCTTGGTGTGGCGGTGACATTTGCAAGCGATTGGGTTGTCCTCGCTTGAGTAATGACATCCCCGGTGATCGTGCTGCATGGTGCTGTGAAAGCATTCCGGGCAAAGGCCAATTGCTTTGGCAACGGTAATACCAGCGGCGCCCAGGCACACGTCTTCTGGCGCCTCTTCTCGCGCCAAAACCGCCCTTATTTGCAGTTCCAACTTTTCGTTTTCGGCCTCCGCCTCAAGCAATTCCATTGTAGCTCTTTCGAGTTCGGCCAAGAGCCGGACGTTTTGGGCCTGCAACTCGATAACAGAGGCGGCGAGAGTTCGGATAATTTCTGTCTTTTTCATGGTGCGCTCCCTTTCGTTACAATCTTACCTGTTATTCTGCACGTTCACAGTTAATTCTACCCCAACAATCTCTGACACGCAACCAACTCCCCGCCGCGCTTTTCCAGTTCCTCGCGCAGACTGTCAGGATAGGCCAGCGCGTCAGCTTCGCTCTCAAACGTCATGCGGTACATTCCGCAAGTCTTGTACTTGCACAACATCACGCCTAAAACGCGGCCCGGTTCGGGGGCAACATCCCAAAAGACAACGGCGAAGGTGACGGTAATCATGATTTTCCTCCATTACGCCACAGGGTATAATTCCCTGTTACCACCGCGCGTATTCGCGCCCTCAGCACTACACTGGATTTGTTTTCGTCAATAAACAGGCTTTCGAATTTCACAAGCCCTATCTCGTCAAATTCAATACGATCACAGTTTGTAATTTTTGACGGATCGCCGCATTCAATGTATCCAACCCTCAAGCCGTCAACGCTCTCGATATCAAAGACAAAAGCCATGTCCGGGAGTCGTCCGCTGGCAGCGATAATCCATTTTCCGGTTGGGAAGCCGTTGTCAATTTCTGCCTCAACCTTTTCGATCACCATGCTTGTGTAGATATTTGTGCCATAGGCTTGGTAGAAGACCGACTGGTGCTCATTATTCCATAATAAACTAATCATTTCTCATCCTCCTCTGGTAATTCTGGCAACTCAGTCCAGATGTCAAACATGCTGTCCGGCGTGCTGCTGAGCACGGTCAACAGCCACCACGAGTTATCCTTGTCGCTGAAGTATCGCGGCACAACTACGCCGGTTTCGGTGTTGCCTGTGATGTACCAGCCTGACGCGGCGGGGTGGGTGGCCTTTTCGTGCCAGTGAATTACAAGGCGCTCGAATAGCTCTTGTAACTGGTCGTCTGGTAGGCGAATGGTAATATCACTGCTTGCCACAGATCACCTCCCGCTCCCGTTGCGCCTGAACTGCTTGCGGATGTCTGCCGTGGTGGGCACCATGCCAAGCATCCGCTCGATAGCGTCAAGCTCTGCCAGGATGGCGTCACGCATCAAGCGCAGGAAGGCGTCGCGTTCGTCAGTCTCAGAACTGATAAACAGCGCGTTGATATTCTTCTCGTTGTAACGCGGCCAGGGGGCAAGCGTTTCGCTCTTGTGTTGGGTGGGGTCATCGGTCATGGGGTTGCGCTCCAATATGCTCAATGATAAAAGCCGCCGCTACCAACGATGACGCGAGTCCGATGATAGCGGCGACAATCGCCAACAGTCCAAGCCCAGACATCAAGTCGCTGGAAAGCGCAAGCCCCACACCGATTATTGTAAGGGCAATCAAGCAAAATGCTATGCACAATCCGAGTTGCACAATCAAGGTAATATCAGCGGCGTTAAATTTGTTTGTCATGTCACTGCGCTCCCTATCTGATATGAATTTGCAATGTTACAACGAGAAAATGGATGTATCATTAAGTTAATCAGGAGATCAAAATGGACGTCAAAACAATTATCATCAAGTACCAACTGGTCGAGATCGAAAAGAACGGGCACCAGGGCGTGCAGCCACTCAAGGGCAGCCCCACCGCCGCCGAAATTGAGTTTATTCGCAGCCACAAGGCCGAGATTATCACCATCCTGGATGCCAAGAAATTCAACCCAACTGGCCCTACCGCCGCCACCGCCGCAATGGTCGCTTACAGAAAAGTTGCTAAGGCCGAAGCCGAGTACCGCCAGGCCGAGCGCAACGAAGAGAGCGCCCAGCACACCATCGCCGCACGCAATGCCTACGAGCAGGCCCTGAGTGATTGGCAGGCACAGTACCCCGAAGAGGCCGCCAAGTCTAGCAAAGTCCACTACAATGATGGTGCGACCAATAATCCCTGGAACCTCTAGTAATATCATTTTCTTTTCGTCTCCTCGTATGTTGTCTCTATGGCTTCCGCATATGCCCGCCAGAACTTCCGGGCGTCTCTATTCATTTGTTCTGGCGAATCCCCAAAGACACCCTCTCTATATCCTAGCATATCGGAAACATATTTGTCAGACCATTTGAATTTTGCTTGTGCCTGTTTCATGGCCTCGGCATGATTTCCCCATCCCTTCTCTGGTCTATTTATCGTGTATGTTCTGTATTTTCCAGTTACGGTTGTGGACGCGAGATTGGCGTCGGCGGCGGTGTCTATATCTTTGTCAGAAAAAGTCCATGTGTCAGAACCCAGGTCGGCAGACGGATGATTGTGTATCATGTGTGCGTCAACCACATCCTCTGCATTTATAGAAGATGTATCTACTTCGTGTTCATCTCCAGAAGAGACATCATATAATTGTTCACCGTCATCCGAGAAAATCAATATTCTCTCTGTGTCGGCAGAATAAAAGGACTCGTCCCCCGTCATAGAGAGAACCTTTCCAGCACCCCCACCCGGCCCGCTCCCTCCGATCTGCCCCGGTACGCCACTATGCCCAAAGTTACCACTCCCCGGCCCGCCCTCGCCTATCCTGCTGACGGTTACAGAACCACCTATCATAAACTCTACAAACGCCTGGCTCAATTCGCCCGCGCTCTCCCCGGCCCAATCCAGCGAGCCGTAACCGGCGAAGATGGCGCCGTCATCGTCAACAAGGTAATGCTGGCAATTCCACCCGCCGCAATCATAATTACGATTGCCCGCCTGCCCTGGTATCAACTCTTGCTCAACCCACCACTTCGCAGGCTTGCGCCGTCCTTTCAGGCTTTGGCACGTCTGGCAGCTTTCCGCGCCGTCATCACCATCGAACGTCAGGAACTTGTTCAGCGCGCCGCGCAGCTTGCCTTCTGAGTAGATACCGGGGATGGTGCTGGCATAGCTTACGGCGTGCGCAGCGGCAAAAGCTTCGCCCGCTTGAGGGGTGTAGTCGTCACTGTCGCGCAATGCTTTGGCGGATGTCCACAGGGTATCGGCAAAGCCCAATTCCGCCCCGATGCGTGCGTTCAGCCAGTCAACTTCATCTTCGGTAAGCGGATCGCCGTTACCGGCGTCTGCTTTGCCAGCGACAAAGGCCAGGGTGAAGGCGTCATTTACGGCGCGGTTGAAGGCATTCTCAAACGTGGCAACGCTTCGGGTATCTTCCAGGTAGTCTACCAGCGCAACGTAGAGGCGGATCTCGTACTCGTTCTGAATGCCGCCAACGTCCTGGCCAGGGGTAAATTCGAGAAGTAATGAGACGTCACTCATGGCTGTTTTGTTCCTGTCAATCTCTCGTACCGCTCAATCATGCGCCTGGCGTAGGCGGTCGCTTCAGTGGCGCGCTTGAAAAAGCGACGTGATATCCTGATACGTGCGGGCAGCCCATCCATCCGAATGGCGGGCACATAAAACTTGTTGAAGCGACGGTCAACGATCTTGACGGGACGTAGGTCAATCATGGCATTGTCCTTATCTGTCAGCTACTACCTGGACTCTGGCGACTTCGCTTAACGTGTCATTGCAAACAGTGACGTGATAGCGGTCAACAGAGTAGAAGCCGGGCCACTGTCTGACAACTGGCTCCGGTGGGACGGTCGCATAATCGCCAGTGTAATACCAGACCTGGACAATCATCGGGCGCGGCGGTAGGCCGTGCTGGAAGGTCTCGCACTTGCCCGGATCAATGGCGACGAATTGCGATACGTAGCGCGTGGCCTGAGTAGACGCAACCTCCGCCGAGGCCGCCCTCGCCTCATCAACAGACCACGCCGCGGCAAGTATGTACACACAGGCTACCAAGAAAGCGAACACCATGACAATAGTCAAGCCGATGGGGATATTTCTATCGTTCATTCTGTCACTCCTCTTTCTGGTTATAAAGCAGTGAAAATTGCGGCAATACCGGCAATGCACCAGGCGGCAAGCAGAGCCAGGACTATGGCGAGAACAATGCCGGAAATGCGGGTATCTTTTTCGTTGCTCATTCTGTGCTCCTAGTCATCTATATCCGCCATAGCATTGGCGACCCGCTCAATGGCGCGCTCAAGGCCCACCCACACGGCGACAAGCGGGAACATGATGGTACACAGTACCCATGCAATCCCATTGGCTACCAAATCCAGCGCCTTCTCGTATAGCGTCAACTCAACCGGCGGGTCAGGCTCCACCCCCAACGCGTCAGCAAAATCCGCCATTGCCCTATTCATTTTGTCGAACGGCGAGTCCTCTCGAATTGCCATGATATGCTCCCTTCTCTAAACTATGTTCCCTATTCCGCCAGCTTCAACACCCGCTCGCGCAGCGCGGCAATCCGCTTGAGCGCCTTTGCATTGGGCGGCGGCGCGGTCTCTCCCGCCGTGGCTGGCGTTGTCTGGGCTGGCGCTGGTTCTGCGTTGAAATAGGCTTCGTCTTCCGGTGCAATCTCGTTTACATCTTCATCGCCATAGGCTTCAAGAAGCATACGGTTGAGATAGTTGACGGTTCGCTTTGCTTCTGGCGTGGGCATGAGATTGGCGGATACCATCGCGCTGACCTGGGCCATGTAGGTTGTGACGTTGCCTGTCAGGGCAGGGATGTCAGTCTCAAGCAGGGTGTCAATGTTGACCTCCGCCCCAAAGTCTGTGTAATTCGTGCCGCCCCATTCGTTGCTGGCCCAAAGCACGATCCGCACCATGCGCTTGAATTGCGCCGACCAAAACTGCTGGTAGCGGTCGAAGTTTCGGTATTGTGGTTGATCCATACTTGTCGCGCTTGCAAGCCTATACGTTCCCACGCCAAGCCAGTGGGGGAACAGCCCACCCGACAGGCCCACCATCTGGAGTAGCGCCTCGCCGTCAGTCTTGGCATCCCCCGCCCCGCTGCCCAACGGGAGCCGCGTCAGATCCGCCGATTGGTTCTCAAGCCAGGTGCTACCCGGCGCGGCGGCGGGGTTGGTGTCGCTGTAATTCGTGCTGCTCAAGGCGCTTTGCAACTTGGCGCGCACGGACTCAACTGCCCGGCTGCCGCCTTGTACCTTGAGCTTATTGACGTACATTGCCACCGCTGCAGCCACGGCCACCCGGTTCTCCCTGAACTGCTTGTGTGCCCTGGCCCAGGCCGTGCCGCTGGACATGATCGGCCAGCCACGATTGCCCGACTTGCGATTGTGTGAGATGTGCAAGACACAAACGGATGTGCTGTCATCCATCTCGTCGGCGCGGGTGATCCTGGCAGTCTTGATAATCTCGTCCATCTCGTCGCTGTAATCATCGGCAGACATCAAGGCGCTGGCGTCGGGGTAGTATGCCTCTTGCGTTCTGCCGTTCGTCTCAGTCCATTGGCGCTTGTAAAACAACGGCACGCGCTTGTCATTCGGCGCGGTGATGACTTCTGACACCTCAGACGAGTCAAAGGTGCGCACCGTCACCTTGCCGTCAAGCTTCGATACGTAGAAGGCCAGGAACGTCTCACCGTCCACCAACACCGTGTCGCTCATTTCGTGCTGGTTATCGGCCGCCAGGATAGGTTCATTCCTGTCTGCCGTCCAAAACTCTTGCCAGGTTTCCGCGGCGGCCTCATCGTTCGGCGTGATGATGACGTTCTGCCCGAAGCCGAAGTTGGTCCAGGTGTTGATGATCCAACTTGCCAGCGGATCGTAACGCCACAGGCGGCGGCACTCATTCATCACGCGGATGCGCTCGGCATCGGTGTCTTGCCCGTAGGTAGAGACGGCGCCAACCTTCTCCCATTCAAGCTGTGTCACCAAATCCTGAAGGATGGCCGAGTCATATTCGTGCAACTGGCGCAGCAGCTCCTCTGGCGGCAATTCGTAAGGCCCGTCAAGGTAAGCGCCCCACAGGGCGGCCATGCCAGCCTTGAGCTTGTCCTGCTCGGCGCGCAGGTCTTTGCCGCCAAGTGCTTCTGCTAATCGTGTGCGTAGTGTCATTTTTGATTACTCCTGTTTTCTGCCTTGCTTCAACTCATAATAACGATGGGCCTCGCTAATGACGTGCTTTTTTTCGGCTTCCAAATACATCACGCAAAACTCGTGCACAATCTCAGCGCAATGTGGTGATAGTCTTTTGATGATTGACTCCATAAACCCAATGTCATGGCATAACATTGCATCTTCGCAAATCCAATATTGTCTGCTGAGCGCCCCATCTTCAATGGTTATGTCTGTCATTTTACACACTCCATATACACTCTAGCTCGCCGTTGGGAAGATAGCGATGTTGTGTAAACTGGTTACATTTTTTGCACCATGTAACGAATAGTATTTCCTCCCGCTCTGGCGTATCGCACCCGTACATCGGCTTGATATACGCGGCCATCGCTTCGACTAGTTTACCTTCGACTTCCAGGCGCTCTTTCAGTCGCTTTATTTCTGCCTGGGCCTCAACAAGGTCGGGCCGATCAACGCGAAAGCCAAGCCGCTCCCATCGCAACTTGCGCGCCTCTGCCAGGGCGACATCTCTTTGGTTGCGGTAGTCGCGCGCCATGTCAATAGCTTCATCGCGTTCTTTGCGTGCATCGCACTGTGAACAAAGGTTATTGGTTGCCATCTCTCACCCCGGTTCAATCGCGCTGTCTATCCACATATCAATGTGACACCTGAATGCAAGAAACTGGCCTATCTGCTCTAAGTTGAAGTGGCATATGTCACACAATACATATTCTTTTCCATTGATCTTGTCGCGATAGGGCATATCTGCGCGCTTGTTGCACGCATCGCATTTCAATTCTTTGGGGCCGCTATCGTTCCCTGCTAGATACATCGTGGCGACCGCCGCCAGTACATAATCCAGGGATGCTTCTTCTAGCAACAGCATACTGTGTGAGAATTTACCACAAACAAAATCTATCAAAGTGCGCTCCCCCTTGCTTGATAGTTTCACCTCCCATTCGTAAGTGTGCGTCTTTTCAATAAGATACTGAAGCATCTTGTTGACGTGCTTTAGTTTGGTCATTTTCATTTCATTGCTCCCTAGTCTAATAGTCCGGGCCGATCTTATAGTCGTTGAACATTACTCGTTGCATTGTCACTTCTTGCAGAAACAGCCACGTTGCAAGGTAGCCAACGCTGTCAATACTGTGATCGTTTTCCTTGACGGGCGCTTCTTTGTTATCCTGCCAAACGTAACTTTCAAACTCATTGATCGTATTGACACAGGATGGGTCAATGGTCATGCGCGGGCGTCCATCCCCTTGCACCTTCAACAATTCTTGGATAAATGCTATCCTGTCCAGCACCCGCCCCTTTGCACCTTTTGCCTGAATGCCCTCGTTTTGCAGGTCGGCAATCAGGCCGGCGGCAGCAGCGTCAACGGCCACGGCGGCAATCCGATGTTGCTTGTGGTAATCCTCGATCACCTTGACGACGGCAGACTGTAGCGCGCCGGTCTGGTAGAACTCGCTTTCGACGTGCCAACGCATGTCAGCGTCAAGGCCAATCAACAGCACAACAGCCGGGTTGGTGTAGCCCTCATCAACTGCCAGGCACCAGAAGTGCATCTCTGCCGGGTTGCGCGCCATGACGTGAATATCACGATCAAACGCCTCGAATACCGCGCCCTCTGCTTTGGCCCACTCCCCCAGGTATAACCGCTTGTATCGCATCCCGGTTAACTTACTCAGCCTGTCAAGCGTGCGGGTGCCCTGTTCGGTCAGGGTGCCGTCACGGTTGTAAAGAGTGGGGTTGTCTTGGTGGACTGACTTTATCAGTCTCAGCGCACCTGCTGCTGCCCGCTGCAAAATCCAGTGACGGCTAATGGATGGGTTGGCATCACCAAACAATTGCGGATATGGCACGACGGCAGAGCGGCCCGTAGTGCGGGTGGTCAACAACTCCCAGTCGTTCAGTATCAATTCCTCTGCCTGGTTTACGTAAATGCCATCTCGTTCAGATGACAACACTTTATCTGGGTTATCCAGCCCGCCAATCCATACCACTGACCCATTGGCGTAAAGGTATCGCTCCGGAGTTTTACCGCCGTATGGTTCAACGGGTGCGCCAGCAATGACGCGCTGGAAAGTTTGCAGTACAGAACCGTAGACGCTCTTTTGTGTTTTGCGCACGATGGCAAGCTGTGCGCCGGGGTATTTACTGCAAAGTAAATGGACTTTCCAGCAAGCCGAAATGGTTTTGCCAGTTTCAGCCGGCCCGGCAATAATCACCTCCGGTTCGTGCGAATACATCAAGTCCAGTGCCCCGCCATATGGGGCATAGTTTGCATCCTTGATATTTTCGCCAGCCATGATGGTGTAGCCCATGCGCCTTATACCTTATCGGTATCAATTCCAATTCTGATAATCTTGAGCGGCTCGCCCCCGCTGGTGACGTCCTGCTTTTGCACCCGCCCCCCCGTCTCTTTTGCGATGTCATCCAACACGCCGCGATACTGCGTTATCTCTGCCGCGTTGAACTCCTCGTAGTCAACAATCTCTGCAATGTCACCACTGCCAACGCCTTTCACCTGGTCTGTCCAAATGAAGCCGCCGAATAAATCCTTCTCCATCAAGGCGGCCAAGATAGAGAGCTTGAATACCCGATGTTCTTTGAGTGCGTAACCAGAAACAAGCGCGTTCTTTTCGTCAATTGACTTGATTGCGTCAATATCAATCTTGCGCGCCTTGCGATAGTAATCAACCTGCTGACGAGAAACGCTAAACGGCGGATCGAAACTAGCCGCCCGAACGTTTATTTCGTCCGATTGAACGCCTTCTACTATCCAGGTTAGTACCGCTTCCTTCTGGCTCTTTTTTAGTCTCATTGTCCAAATCCGTCAAAGTTTCCTGTTCTTTTGGTTCTGCCGTCACTTCCAGCACCGCGCCCCACCGCTTGCACTCCATCAACTGAGCGGCTTGCATGATTGCATCCTCTCCCAAATCCAACGTCACGCGCAAGCCGCCATCAGCCAGGCTTTGCACCTTCGCAACCGCGGCGGTGAACTTAATGGGGTCGGTCACGGCGCAACATCCACCCCGCCCATTCGGGCGCGCGAAGCCAGAAGCCAAGCGCAACGGGAACATAGCGCTCCCCGCTCGGATACTGTTTGAATGCCGGGCGCAACCCGCCCCAACGCTCGATCAAAAAGAAACGGCATTTGTAGATTGTTTCTGGCGATCCCATTTTATGCTCCTTTACGGATGACATACCCACCCCATTCTCTTGATGTAACCTTCGGCTATTTTCTTTTCGATATCATCCCACTCTGCTTGTGAGAAGCCGATATCTACAGTGTTGTTTGCCTTATCATTGCTCACCACGAGCTCGATATGCACAAGGCCATCTGCGTATTCGTGGTAGACGTGAAAACTGTCGTTATGGTAGATTGTGCCTCTGGTGCTCATCTCATCACCCTTCCCTACCTTTTATGTCTTTCGGTATAATCACCGGCACATCCCCGCCCGAAATTGTCACGGTGCAATTCGGGCAGTTGCACCCCGAAACCCACGGCGCGTTTACCTTGCCGCAACGGGGGCAAATCCAGCCCGTTGGCGAAAATGATTGCTTGTTGCATTTACAAATCCGATCTTCTATGTTGCCAATCGGGTCAAAGTAGCAATACGGCTTTCCGCATATTGGGCAATAGTTATTGCCGATGTTGTATGCCATTGGGCCACTTGTGCTATCGCTCATTTTGTGCCTTCCTCCCACGCATCCTGTGCCTCTAAAAACTCCGCGCCCGCTTCATCGAACACAAGGCAGGCATCTTTCACCGCCTGTGTAAGCGCCTTGCATTGCTCGATGAAGCGCCTATCGTGCGCGCGGACTTCTTCGGGTACTAACCATTTAGCGCCATTCTTGACAAGTTGCTCAATGACTGCTTGCGGATTATCCATCATGCCATCCTCGTATCCGTATCTTCAATTCGTCTGACGGATTCAGCAATTCCTTTGGCACAGTCTGCGCAAATGTAAACACATCCCCGGTGCGGAAGCTCACAAACAGCAACGCGCTTTATGACACGGCACATGTCACACGCGCCAAACTTCACGACCATACATGTCTCACTTACAAATACATCGTTCTTTCTCATTCTCTACCCCTCCCTACTCACAATCGGCAGGTAAACATGGTACTCTTCGGGCGGCGGCGTCGCGTCACCCATGAACCATTCCCACATTTCGCCCGCGCTGCCGTAAAAGAAGTTTTCGTCACAGCCCAATTCGGGCACGCCGGGGATAGTGCCCGTCACGCCGTACTGGTGCGCTTCAATGTGTGCGCCTGTCGGGGCCAATGGGGTAAGCGTGCCGTAATGGGCCGTCCAAAAGCCGTAGTTGCCAATCCAGGTAGGCACGGGCCGCAAGAATGCCCAATAATATTTCGAGCTGTAAATGACAGGCGTCTTACCCGTCAGGCGTTGGATTTCGTTCAGGCAAGCCAGCACCTTTGCGCTGTCATGATTATGGCTTATCTCTACATCCAACACGTATAAATTGCACCCGCCCCCAACCGTGTTGACAAAGTGGGCCGCCTGGGCTACAGGGTCAACGTTATCCCTGTAGAAGTGATAAGCGCCCCACCCCCGCCCCCGTGCGATGCTCCCTGCCTTGTTTGCGGCGAATTGGCTGTCAACAAACCAGTCGCTCTCGCTGGCCTTGAAAATGGACGCCATAAAATAGCGCGCCGCCGTGCTCCAATCAATCTCGCCGCTCCAATGAGAGAAGTCAGGGAAGTATGTTTTTACCGTGCTATCGGTGAGAAGAATCAGATCCGCCCGCACGCGGCGGGTGGCAATGGCGGGCCGCTGTGGCAGGGGCCTGCCGTCAGCGTCAAGGCTGGCGCGGGGGGAGAGTGTCACTATTGCACCTCGTAAATATCAAACGGCCCGTCAGTCTGTTCGGCCTGGATAACAATATACTTTTCGTTATTCATTCCGCCCGACGCGGCAGTAGTCACAACGCCAGCAGATGAGACAATCTTGTCTTCGTGAAACCACGGGTTAACTGGCTCTTCCCAATCATCCCATGCCCCGGCAGTTTTCAAAAACTCTTTCATAAATTCGTCACTTTCCTCGGGCGTCATGGGGATGATATGCGCTCCCGCATTCCACGATTCGCGCATACGCAAGCGCCCATCAAGGCTGCAGCGTTTAGACTTTGGCATTATCCCGTCTATCTCTATAGTTGTGGGCGTCACTGATTTTTCCATACCGTTCCTCTCCTCGCTGAACGATCCGATATGTGTATGTTGATGTTTCGCACCCCGTTGCATCCGATGCGAAGGCCAGCGTTTTTATCCACCACGACCCGCAATTGTCGCAATGATAGCGCGCGTCATTCCCGCTAGTGTATAACATTCCCCTCCCACAGTTTGGACACCGAATAGAGGCATCGGTTGCGGAATACATCATTCCACCGGCGTATCAATATCTTCAACGTCCAACTCCACCGCGGGCGTATCAAACACCACCTCTACCGCCGCGCCCTTCTGGGCAGCATCTTCGTATGCAGTCGTGCCCGCATAGGTGAACGCAGCCAGGAAATAGATCACCGCTTGCCACTCCGGGGGGATGTCCAGCCCCGACACGGCAAGGGCAGAGAAGAACAGCGCCCAAAAGCGCGTTGAGCGGAACAGGCGAGTAACCCACGAAAAGTTATCTTGCATAAATTCCTTGAAATTATCCATTTGTATCAATCTCCATTGACAGAAATATTGTTTTGTGCTACCCATCTATTATAACAAAAAACGGGCCGTTGCACAACTGCGGCCCGTTCTCGAATAATCTCGTATGCGATTTCTATCGAATGGTGAATTTCTTGACCTCGGTCTCCCCGATGACACTCTTCCCGTCACCATCGATATCGACCCGCATGATGTGGATTGTCCAGCCTGACCCAAATTCGTGCCGGGCCTGCGCTGCCAGATCATTGATAGATGACGCGTGCCCGACATCCGTTGATGCGCCCTGCTCGTTTCCCGCCCATGCGTAGTAGTGGTTTTTCATCTCTCTCATCTCCTTTTTTTTGGTCGTGTTTTTATGCACTGCAATCGCCGTAGCAATGTGAGTGACACTTGCGGCAGTAACCATTCTCGCCGTGCCGGGGTTCGGTTTCGACGTAGGCATTGGCTTCGGCCCGCACTGTCACCGCCTCAATCTCTGTCTGCTCTTCCGTTTTCCCAATCTCAGCATCAAGTTCGCCAATCATCGCCATTGCAAGATCGTACAACTTCTTCCCGACATAAGCATCACCAACGCGAGCATGTGCACCGTCCGGATATTTGCCGCTGTATTTATCTTGCAGTGCGAAAAACGCGAACCCACCGGGCTTGCCTGAAACCTTGATTGTCTTGCCGCTGTTCTTCAGGGTGATTTTGACATCGTAGTTCTCGTAAACTTCGCGCCCTGTCTTGATGTTATATCCATCGGAGTAGCTAACTTTGTCGCTGACTTCGCGGGTTAACTTGATTTCGATGATTGAGTTTTCGGTTTGCTGCGTCCTGGTTGCTGTAGTCATGTTCGTTATCTCCTGACTTAATAATACCACTTATCCCCGCTGTTAACATTGCAATATCATATCAAATCAGGCCCGTTCGATTCCTTTCACTGCGAATGAAAAGTATTCGGCTCAATCATTCGGCGGGAGCGAAAAGTGTTCGGCGGCTCAATCAGCCTATCAACCATTTACGGCCTCGGAGCGCCACATCCGTAATTTTCGTGCTGCCCGCAAAAAAGCATAGCGGCGGTGTTCACTTGACGGCAGTATGCGCAGCGCCATTCGTTGCTTGGGTAGTTCAACATTGCCCCGCTGAATGTCCAGCCGTCAGTCGCATCCCATCCGGGCGCAGCAAGATTCTGATAACTTTCCGCCAGGCTCGCCGCGCCTTTCGGTTGGTATGCAGCAATACAATTTCCGATATCAATCATTTCGCCGCCTAACCACCAGGGGGCCTTGCGCGCATCGTTATTCATCCCGCCGCCTCCAGCTCCCCTTCGCTTACCAGACTTGACTCGCTCCCCCAACGCACCCGGTAGGATATTTCGTCGCCTGCGATTACGATGTGCGTAACCGTGCCGAGCCATCCGTGCCCACGAAGATAGACGCGTTGGCCCACCTTGAAAAGTGGGGCGTTCATTCTGCAAACTCTCCCGTCAGAGTTATGACAATCTCAAATTCAAGGAACGGCTTATCTGGATCATCAATCATCCGTTCGGTGACAGTCACCGTCAGCGGATCATCATTGAACAGGGGGAATAAGTCTATCGCCGTGCGTTGCCTCGCGTCAGTTTTTTCGAAGTCAATATATTCGTCACTTTGCGCAGCAAGCCGCCGGCTAAGCATTCGCTGAACGACAAACTTCTTTGTAATCATGGCTCCGGGGCGAACAATGTTACCGCACGACGCGCACGGTAGCCCAGGAATACCGGCCTGAAAGCCGCAGCGGGGGCATGTGCAAAGCGGGCTTTTGCCAATGTCACTATTCATATTTCGCCTCAATCTCTTCGCACAGGATCAACTCGCCGCCATTGGCTGCAATCGCCTCCCGCATTGCCGAAGGGAATGCACACAGCGCGGCTTGGTTCGGGAAGGTGACGCGGTAAACGTCACTCTCGCGGCGGCGGATGGTGAGAGCGCCCTTGTCGCCAGCTATGAACGGCTCGCTCCAGGCGATAATGGCGAATACGGCGGTAATGGTATCTGTCATTTCGTCACCTCATTCCCTTCAGCGTCGCACAGCTTCCCGTCAACAATACAGAACAGCGTCGGGCCTGCCGCCATTGCATCCCATCGTTGGCCCAAATCGCAGTTTGCCATAAACTCCATGCGCGCCCGGCTGAGCCATTCGATGTCCATGCCCATATCAAGCGCGGCGGCAATGTCGCTTGTCTTGTTGGTGATGGTCTTGCGGTTGATAAACGCGCCGACGATCTCATTGAGTTTGGTTGTGGGGGTGTCGGTCATTCTGTGGCCTCCTGCGATTTCTCGTCAGACAAAAAAATAAACACGGAATACGATGGGTTCTCGTCCTTGATATCGAAAATCCATTCGACGCTTTCCACCATTCCAAAAGCAACCTGATTGTCGCTATCGCCATCCCAAAGCGTGACCTTCTCTCCGACTCGCGGAAGATTTATATCGGTATTTCCCTGGTTGAATACACAATCAACCCCGTTTGCATCCCGAATGATTACCTGAAACTCGCTCATTCCGTCACCTCAATTCCACCGTGCCCATTCCTTCTTGCCGCGACAACCCACCCTCTCGCCGTGCGCTCTTTGACGGCGTATTGCTTCGCAACCTGCTTGGGCGTCATATCGCGGATAAGTTGCCTGTCCTCTGCCGGTAATTTGCGCCAGTCTGGTTTTTCTGCCGGTGACTTCGTGGCAACAATGGCAGCGGGCGCTTGCTGTTTGGCAAGTATGCCATCCTGCTTGCGTTGCGCCCGTGCAACTTTTCCATCTGCCTTATCTTGTGCAACACCTGCCACCCTTGCGGCGTGGTCTTGCCGCATTGCCAGGATGACGAACGCGGCAAGGCTGAGCAGAGGGAAGATAGCCGGGGCGTAGCGGGCGAGCGGCGGCACAATGTCCAACGCCACGGTCAGAATAATTGCCGTGGCAACGTAGGCCAGCAGCAGCCCCAGGGCGGCGACGAATGGCGCGGCTGGGTCGTCTTTGCGCTTCGTGGCGTTGAAGGAATAAAACTCCAGCGCCAGGACGCTTGCGCTCAGGCCAAGCAGTTCAATGGTGACGGCGGCGACAAGGGCAACGTACCAGGGCCATGCCAGGTGGCGCATGGTGGCAACTGCCACAATCCAGGCGGTTGGAGCTGGTGCGCACCAGGGCGCAAGATTGGCGAGAAAGTTTGTCAGGCGGGTCATTATCATTCCTCTGCTCTCTTCTCTATAATCTCATTTATCACCTTCCCGCAATATGGACAATACCGCATGCCGTTCTGAGATGGAGTTGCGTCAATGACAATGAAACTATCTCCACAGCCAGTATCCCATGTATCGTTGCGCCAATCATATTCCCATTTGCAACTGCCGCCCTTTTCGTAGGGCACCAATCTTAGCGCCTCTTTTAGGGCATTAAGTGCGCACTGCAACCGCTCACACTTGGCGCGCTCCTCAAAGAGTTCGTCAACTCGCTTTGTGGTTATCTCTACTTGCCTTTCAAACATTCTTTTGTAATCGGTATCGCTCACTTCCCACACTCCATTCCCTCGCGCTCAAACATAATCCCCACAAGCCGGGCAAGGCTGGATTTGGTGGGGCGGTAGAAATATCTCTCACTGTAACCCGGATGCCAGTGGTGGATAAACTTCACCACTAGGCCATTGTCATATTCTGCCATCATGATATAGACGTGGTAGATACTTTTGCGGCGCTTCATCTTCCACGCTCCCGCTCAATCTCCCGTTCAATCCGTACCAGGATTTGCGCACACACGGCAATCATGAGTTTACCGTTCGGAGATTCGGGGTCGAATGCGCGAGTTTCTTTCCTGGTTTCATACCCGAAACTTGGCGCAAGACGCTCGTATGTATCATGGAATATTACAGCCAATCCAAGAGGGGTAATCACTTTCCACACCCCTCATCTTCAATGATTGGCAGATGAAATGTCGGGTGTGCGCAGTCGTTACAAAGCACCTCGCCCAATACCTCATTCCACCCGTAATATGCGGGCCGCCATATACCGGCCTTGCCGCAAATATGGCAAATTATTTTCGGCTCGTACAGTTTTCCGCCAACAATTATAGGTGTTGGGCGGGGAATGAGAGTTGATCCGCGCATCACTTCCCACACTCCGCACACTGGAATTTACCGTGCTCCACGACCACCACATCGCCGCCGCACTCAGAGCACCAGGCACAAGTGGCGCATCCAAAATTGTTTGATACGCGCGGCAACTCGATGTCGCCCATCTCCCATATATTCAGGATCAGCAATCGCAGCCGCTTGATTTCATTCTCGGCGTCCACCAGGTCGCGCACCGCTTCGCTACGTTCATCTTCGGCAATGTAGACTTTGCAATCCATGACAGCATTCTCGTACAACTGGACATTGAACATCTTGCGCCAGTAGATGGCCCAGGAGCGGGCCTCTTTCAACTCCACCGCAACTTCATGGCGTGCAAACACAAGGCCCGCTGGCGTGCCGATCTCGAATAGCTCATCAAGCTCGCGCCACGTTTGATAATACTTGCGGGCTAGGGCACGGGCGTCGTCACGCTCCGAGCACAGCCGCTTGATGAAGTCGGGGAATGTCTCGAAGTTCGTGGCTCCATATTTGAGCCGCAACTCGGATAGCAAGTTGGCCGTGCCGTCAATGCGATTTTTGTAATCGTCGCGTTCCTTTGCGTAGAATTCCGCACGCTCGCGCAAATCGTCTAACTCCGCCATAGCAAGATCGTACAATTGAGCAATGTCCAGTTTTCTCATTTGATCCGCCTCTCAATCTCGCTATCGCCATACTCTGACAATAACAGGCGGTAGAGTTTGCGCGCCATAGTGCGGGCCTCGTCGCACTCAAGCATCAATTCGATTTCTCGTATGCTGCTTGGGCACTTGCAATATACGCCACGGGCTTGATGCAAGCACCCGCCAGCGTGTTTGTGTTCATCCTGCTCGTGCCCGCACTCCGGGCAAGTCTTAGTGTCGCTCATCTCTCTATCCTCTCAATCCTTCTCATGTAATTCCGGCTTGTCACAACCTTGTACCCGTCAGCAAACTCCACCAAACAACTGTTTTTCTTGCCACGCACCAACACCCGGCACGGTTGGCCTTTGCGTTCTGGCAGGCGGGATTTGACGCGCCAGTAATAGGGGTAAGTCATTTGCTGCCTACCGTTTCTGGGCAGTTCTCTTTTGGCATTGGCCGATTGATAATGTCCATTGCCGTCATGCCGTCATTGAAGTAAAAATCATTCCACGTTTCACGGCAAATTTTCAGACCGCCACGACTTTTCTTGAGCGCGCTGAAAGCCAATCGCCACTGTTTTTCATATGGCATATCCCAAAACTTGTCGCTAAAACCTTCACTGCGGCCCAGGCCATACGGATTCGGAAAACCATCGCAAACACTGTAGCTCAATACAACCGGTGTCTTCGAATTGAGATTGAGCAATTTGATTACATCGTTCCAGCCCATCTCGCTACGAAGTAAATTAGTTTGCAGTCCGCTCTCAATAATTCCGGTAATCCATGCCCTATCGCGTCCCGGTATCCAACAGTGAATTTCACATTGCCCATGAATGCGAACCATCAAGCGGACGACGTCATTTCCGAGTTTATATGCCGTATTTAGTGCAAGGCCAAACAATTCAACGTGCTTACCGTCTATGAGAAAATTGCCATCCATTCCAACGGAAAACCATATGCTAAAATCCCTTGCCCAATCTACATCGGATTTATAGTCATTCTTGAGATAGCACGACGGCGGCAAAAGACTTAACAATTTGTCCTTTTGCCATTTCGGATTTATGATTGCCAAACTCAATTCATTTATCACGCTGCCCATATAGGCCCGCTCTGATCCACTAACTTCTGCCGTATCTTCCGGCGAATGAAAATATACTCTACTCATTTCTTCATCCTCTCTACAATCTGCCAAGCCGTTACTTCCCGGCCCGTTTTGGTATCTTGGAAGGTGATACCCTTCCAAATGGTGACATCGCAATACCTGAAGTCGCACAGGCCAAATTGCGCCCCAACGCTGAAGTCGCCGCCCATGTATACCTTGCCACCCGGAAGCGCTCTGGCTGGTTTGTGTTGCGCCCGTGCCAGGCTGCCAGGTTGCGCCCGTTGCGCCGCTCGCGCCGGCAATCATCGCAAAGATGGGCATGGCCACCGGCGTGCGTTTCGATGGGTGCGTCACAGTCAGAACAGCGGGTAACGATGCGGGTGGCGTTCATTTCCCCTCCCGCCAATTCTTGAGCCAATCAAAGTCTACCGGGCCGCCTTCATCTGGCTCTGGCGTCTCAGGGTTGGGCCTGTCTGCGCCGAAGTTGGCATACCGCATGTTCTCGTAGTCCCATTCCCACCAGCGATCACGCTGCGCCTTGTTGCCCGTCCGGGAAGCTTTCACCGCCGCGTCCCACTGTTCTGGCGTTGGCAAGTCAACGGCGTCGGATTCGCGCGGATTGGGTTCGCCGCCGCGGAACACCCAGGCGCCCGACTTGCCGGGGTGCTTTTCTTCGTATTCCTTGCTAAGGTAGTATTCCGCTTCCGCCTCTTGCGGTGACAGCCAATACTTATTACGGTAACCATTTGCCGCGCCGCTGCTCATGGCCTCATCTGATATTTCTTTTGGGATGCCGTCAATGGGGTGCATGTGGATGCTTTCGCCCTTGATGCGTCCGAGCTTGATGAACTCGCCGGGTACGGTTTGCATCTCATCGTTGGCATGGCGGGCGGAGTAGCGCGCTTCGTACCGTTCAGCGGGCGTCTGGTAGCGGCGCAAGACAAGCTCGAAAAACAGGATTGCAGCCAGCGCAAAGCCGCCGCCATAAATAATGGCGTCCTTGAAAATGTACCAGAAATAGTCAAGCGTCATTCTGGCACCGTCGCCTTTCGTATCAGCGCAATCAATTCGACAGACGAACAGGCAACCGCGCCATTTTTCAGCGCCATTGCGCGCTTCGATTCCGTCAAATCATAATGGGGGTGTACTGGATGCTCTTGGAACCATCCCCGCTTCAATCCTATCTTTTCCGCCATTGCGTGCAACTCTTGACGCCCGCCGCTGGCCCACATGTGACACCACCATTTTGAGCCGCGATACTTAACCATGTCGTCAACATAGACTGTCATTCCGTCTCCCTCATCCCATTTGCTATTTGCTCTGCCCGTTCGATATCCAACACCTTCGCCGTGTTATTACCCACGGCCGGCCGAATTGCGCCTGCCCGTTCGAGCAGCTTGTAAAATTCATCGTAGGCTTTGCGCTCCAACGTGCCGTCACCCGCGCTGCGCTTTGCGGGCAGCCAGCCGTGATTGGCGCGGGCAAACTTCACGGCGCTCATGGCGTAGTAGCGCAAGCCGCTGGCCTGACCTGCCGCCGCGTCTCTGACCTGCGCAGCCTGGCGCATCTCTTCGGCCAGGGCGTGCATATCCGCCACAGCAATGGCCCTGTCATCTTCGTCACCTTGCGCGGCGATTACCATGTTGATCAGAGCTTCGAATCGTGCGGCAGGCATCTGGGCAACGGCGTCAAGAATTTGCATGATGCTGTACCACTGCGCGCCTTTGGCAGTGTTGGCCCAGAGTTGCCAGGTGTGAAACTGGAATACCCACCAATTCACGAACAGGAAAAACGCCAGCGCGCCCACGCCTAGCACGACGACGTACACCCAATCTGGATAGCCCAGGCCGAACGCGTCAACGCCCAACAGCCCGGCGGCTATGCCGAGCAGGATGGACAGGTACAGGTGGGGCCTATCATTCATTGCCATGATTAATCCTTACCACTCACCCACCGCCGCCGCAAAAATACAGCGTGCGGACTTGCGTGCGTGCGGGCAGGGGCATCTGGCACACCTTCTGGCAGTGGGGGGGGTAGTTGTCATCTCCACTGCCAAGATATTGCGCCCAATCCACTCAACTACCTGTGGAACTACGGCGTTTCCGAGTGATTTAAGTCTGTCCACCCGTCCGGGAATCCCATGAGCCACTCGACCCACCGGGGGTTCAATTGCCCACCACGTACCATTTCTTTCAGTTGAAATCCGCCCATCCTCCCCGGCGGCTTGTGGTATGCCGGGCCGCCGGTTGCGTCGCTGCTCTTTGGCGTCGGAAATAATTTCACCGCTCCCGATAACTTCAGTGCAATTCTGCCGTGACTGTTCTGATAATCCCCGCGAGACACTTGCGGCGTCGGCCACATATCCAACTCCCCCACCCGCGCCATGCCCTGAAGAGTCGGTATCTCGTTCTTCCTGTCCCCGCTCCGGCTGCTCCCCCCGCCCTTGCTGGAATCTGTCGGCGTGGGCAACAACGAAGACTCTCTCTCGCCTGTGCGGGGCATCGAAGGCGCAAGCCGGAATAACAATCGCCCCTGTGGTGTATCCCAAATCATCCAGGTCAGATAGCACCTGGTCGAGAATAGTCGTTCTGATTCCAGGCACATTCTCACCAAGCACCCAACGGGGTCGGCATTCGGCAATAATGCGGCGATATTCCGGCCAGAGGTC
>Ga0208957_1000151_pt1 | contig 58449 bp, 61 predicted proteins | sample RifOxyA1_FD_184029 | JGI IMG/M metagenome (GOLD analysis project Ga0208957, IMG submission 184029) | Groundwater microbial communities from Rifle, Colorado - Rifle Oxygen_injection A1 (SPAdes) | ecosystem: Environmental > Aquatic > Deep subsurface > Groundwater | place: Rifle, Colorado, United... | reverse complement strand
AACTAACAGAAGAAGAATACAGGGGCCCCCCCCCCCCCGCTTGCAAGCAATCTTGCAAGCATAGCAAAAAACACCATAGGGGTGTTAGTTTAGTAACTTCAAGTTAGTTATACAACCTAACAGCCTAACATTATGTTAGGCAGAAACACTTCGTTCGACTAGGCCTCGCGAAGCAAACGGCTTAAACCCCTTCGTTAAAACCTCGGATTTTTGTAAAGCGGCTCCATACCTTCTTTTTCGCAGTACGCAGCGAGAAGCTCGTAGTCTTCGTCTGAAGCCTCTTCGGCGCGGCAACGCGCTAGAAGCTTCATAAAAGCTGCGGCGCTTAGTGCGCGACCGCGGGCTTTCAGCGCCAAGTTGACGCTGTACGTGCGGTTTACATAGCTGATGATTTGATGTTCTGTCAGCTTTGACCGACAGTCTTCGATTGTTTCGAAGACATCAATCACATGATCGATGCCTTGAACTGTCATTATGCGTTGTTGCATTTTTAGCCTCCTGAAGCCGTTTGCTACAGGAAGTCTAGTCTGACAGCTAGCTCTTGACGCGGACAAAAAGCTTACGTTAATATTGTAATTTTTGACATGCTGATTTTGTGTTTGTTTTCCAATAACTCGCGGATACATGATATCGCAAGGTCGGACACTGCGGCGACTGTTACAATACGCGAATGTTCGTCGTTGTAACAATGAGACCATGTAGCGTCGCCATACTTGTTAACGATTTTACAAGCTTTTTTTACGTCGTCTTTTTCGACGTTTACGCTTAGTTGTAATATCATTGACATCTGCGGCCTCCTATGCTTGTCCGCGTTAGGAGCTAGCTGTTGCTTGTAAGCCTCCTAGCGTTAGTTTAGACATTTACGTGTCAACGCTAGTTGACTAACAAGCTTTAGGCTTTGGCTATACCAGCTTATACAGCTCGGCGCTCTTGTAGCCATACCGTCGTTGGTTTTATAGCTTACAACCAACGGCTGGCTAACTAGCCCATGAGACCAATTGTCAGAGATCACCCAACCTCATGGTTGGTACGCGCTACAACACATAGGGTAGCGGCCTACAGTTACCTCCGCCGTACGTCCGAGGACGTACACCTTTTTGTACTACTTGTATTATACCACAATCCGGACTAGTCCAAAACTTTATTTTTTACCCTATATTATGGTACGGGGCTATGGGAACGCGCCCGCGTGGACAACGTAAGCCTCCCCTTTCCAGTTTTTCAAGAACTTTGGCATTTCTTCTTTCCAAAGACTTTTAGTTAGTTACCTAGCTGAGCTAACTTTAGCTAAGTTAAACCTTGACAAAACAACAAAAGTCGACTACAATGGTCTTCGACCATTAAAACGTAGACCTGAAGGTCGACAAGAAGATGCCAAGCTACGAGCTACAAAAACTGCGGCAAGAGCACCAAGAGATCTTGCGGCTGACCGTCGCGGGGCTCGGCGCGACCGAGGTCGCAGAAGCTCTCGGCATTACGCCGGCGACTGTGCACAACGTCGTTGGCTCTGCGGTTTCGCAAGGCTTGCTCAGCGCAATGCACGCAGCACGAACCGGCGCGGCGGTTGACGTTGGCGCGGCGCTCACAGCTGCTGCTCCGCGTGCGTTTCGTGTCGTGGAGCAAGCTTTCCGGACTGTGCTTGGAGACTCGCTGGACGATTTAGCAGATGGTCGGCGACAGCTCAACCTTACGGACAAAGAGGTTGTAGACACCGCGTTTCGGCTGCTAGACCGCGCTGGTCACGGGCCTGTGCGAAAGAGTGAAGTTACTCACAGCGGCATAGTCACAGCGCGCCTTGTTGGTGAGCTCAACGAAGCTGCCAAAGCTCTCGAGCCTGGGATTGTTGTTAACGCCGAGCTCGTTGACGAAGCTGTAGGAGAGTAATAATGGCAGACTTTTACTCAACAGCAAATGATTTTTACACCGCGACGAAAGGCATTGCGGACAATCCTTTTGCTTTTGGCTCGAGTTTTTATGGTGACGTGCCAAGCCCAGCGTCGGTTTGGGCTTCAGTGGATGGCTACGACGAGGTTTCGAACAGGGTAACGCTGTTGGTAGCGACGCACGACATGTTTGACAGAACTGCTGTAATAACCCTTACACCTAACGCTTTTATTGGCTCAGTAGCAGTTACAGCGACGCCTGTAGGCGCAGGAGCAAAACCTGAAGTTTGGCAAAACGGTCTTGTCTTTTTAGAGGTGCTAGACGGCGCGGTTGTTACCAGCATTGCTCCAGGTGGAGTGCTTAATGGTTACTGGCGTGACAACTACAATCTTGTTATTACATATAATCCGAGGAATGCTTAAAATGTGTAAAGCTGTCTTGCTTTTTCTTTTTTGCTTGGTGTTGTGTTACCCTGCTGGCGCTGCAGAGCCTCCGTCTTTTCATCTGCTTGACCCAGGACAAGTTACAGCTGGGTCGTTCAGCGGGCATATTTTGGCAGCGACGTATGTTTTTAGCAGCATTCCATCGACGACAGAAACCACCATAAACGGCGCGCCGTTTGCTTTTGAGGTTGGCAGCCTTGCAATGGTGGACAGCGCTACAAGCACCCTGCTTTACTATCTTGCAGAAAACCATTTAACAGGTCAACGTGAGTGGGTCGAAGTGGGAGCATCAGCTGGTAACGCGGTTTATAACCAAGAAACAGCCTCGGCGTTGTATCTTGTGTCGGAAATCTTGCCTGTGCCGACATCTTATTGGGAGCACAACCTGCCTGCAGGGCGAAAGTTTGAGAAGCTTATAGCTTTTACTATTGACGGGGCACCATTTCAGACTTCTTACATTGTGAAGGGCGGAGCTTCAATCGATACTGATGGCGGAGTTTATGCATTCTTGGCTGAAGGCCAATGGCCGGCGGGCGCAAAAGCGGAACTTGTTTACACAGCTTTAACAGTCGCTGTGGTCTCTGCGCCAACAGCGTTGTTTGGTGTTGCCGGAGCTTGGAGTTCGCTGAGCGAGCGCCTTGGGCACGCAATTCTTACATATTGAATCTGCCTAACATTATGTTAGGATGCTTTTAAGGAGTGTATCTTGGACAATCTTAGGCCGCAAGAAGACTACGAGTACTTTTGTAATCGTGTTCGTCTATGGGCGAATTATTTCGGACTACACGACTGGATGATCACAACAGAGTTTGCTGAGTTAGACGAAGGAATTAGCGCTGACAATTCTTCTGATCCAGCAGGGCGGATTTCAGCAATAAGACTCAACAAAAAGATGACGAGCTACGCGTTAGCGAATGCGGATAAAAGAGAACTTGTCTTAGATGCGTCAGCATTTCATGAGGTAATGCATACTATTATTAGTGAGCTATCAACCGCTGCCAATGTTGGACGTCCGCCTTACGTAACACGTCCAATAGAAGAAGCTATTGTGCGACGCTTTGTGAATTGCGTGCATACAGAGCTTCTGCGGTTATGGGAAGCAGAGAAACCAACAAAAAACCGATAAACAGAAAGAAAACGATGATTTCGCATTTGACTTACTACCTTGGTTTGGAATTGCTTTCGGCGGTTTGTTTTGGATTGATCGTGATTGTCATAGATTTGCATCTTAATCGGCGGATAAAACAGGAAAAAGAACGAAACGCATTACTCAAAAAACGATTGCGTGAGCAAAAAACGTTTACCGCAATTGCATCCCGCGACAGGGATTAAGGAGAAAATTGTGTCGAAAGAAGGATTGGAATTTGCGGTTTGCTGGAACGAATTTCAACGACGGGAGCGGCGGCGCAAGCGCATCCAGTGGGCGGCGGGGATCCTCTTCGCCATCGCGCTGTTCGCCGGATCGCTTTTCCTGACGCATTCGGCGCGGGGGGCACCGAAGCCCAAGCCTGCGCCCATCGTCTGTATCCCCAAGGCGGCGAAGGAGCTTCCCGCCAACAAAGCGGCATGGAAGGCGGAGCGGGCGGCGAAGATCGCCGCGGCGGGAGCGAAGGCTCCCAAGGCGGAGCGGGCGAAGGTGAAGCGATGAAAAAGAAAAAACTGCTTGCAGAAATCGAAGAATTGAAAGCGCGGATCATCGATCTTGAGGCGGAGAATCTGCTTTTAAAAATAAACCAAAGACAAGTCCCCCCATCTCCTATTCCGTTATATCCATCTCCGTACGACCTTCCTTGGTGGGACAAGACTGGCATTCCTTATTGGATGAGAAGCCCATATTGTTGAGGTGAAGCGATGACGCAAACAAAAGTTGAAACTTTTGCGGAACTACGAGCGAAAGCAGCCGAAAAACTTGGAAAGCCTGCCGATAGTCTGATCTTTTACTCCTATCCGCAAACGTTTCTAAATACCTCTGGCCCGCATAATGGCATAGGTGGGCAGGCGTTTTGGAATTACCAGGTATATGTTTTTCTGAGTCCGCTAGATGGCCGCGCTTGGTTTTGTTGCGCCGGCGTTGAACGGATTGTTGATTTGCGCGGCGGCGGATTAAAGGTGGAGGGATATTTTGGAGATGACGGAATATCTATCATCAAGATTTGGGATGAGGTAAAGCAATGATTGACCTTTTCTTTCCTGATCCATACGCCTCATGCCACTGCAACGCTTGCGGGAAAGAAGTGCGCATTCGAAGCAATCCGAATGGAAACTTGCCTTACGATGCCCCTCCTTGGAGTGTTCGCGGATGGTGTGAAACGGAGCACGACGGAAGATTAATTGCTCTATGCCTTGAATGCGCCGTTGGCGATTGGGAAGCGAAAATTCAACGATCTGAGGATGTGCGTAAGGCGGAGTTTACGCGGAATAATTTCAATGACGATGCAAAGCGAACGGATGCGAGGTGAGGCTATTTTGTCTTGCCGTTATCGACGAAATGAGAGTACAAGAGCCGCGAAATCCGTTGGCGGTGTTGGCGGATTCGAAAGCACGGCTTGACAAGCAAATTCAAGAGGCTGAGTGATGAAGATGCATGAAATAACCGAGTTGCGGCGCGAGTATGAACGTAATTTCAAGCAACTCAACCTTCAGGTTCCAGATATTAAATTCTATGGGCAAGTCGTAGAGTTGCTCGAAGAGATGAGCAAGCAGATTACTGAAATGCAAACCGAAATCAATCAGATAAAAACGCGAGAATATCGGCGCAAGTTGGATAGGCTTCCATACTCTGGCCAATCAGACAATCCGCGTAGGAAATGCTTAAGGAAATCTATGGCCTGCCCTAAGCGCGATCTACACCTAATCTTAGAGGAAGAGCATTTTACCGAAAAGGATGTCGATGAAGGCTTCAAAGAAGCGATGGAAGAGCAAGGCGCATGGTTCAGAGAGTATCTCGAAAATGGAAGGATCGAATCATAATGGAACCCAAAACCAGCAGATTCCTTGACAACTACCATGCGCGCCGGGCGAAAGATGCGCGGCGCAATATCTGGGTTATCACCTTCCTGTTTTTCCTACTCCTCGTCGGCGCGTGTTCCTTCCTGACGATCAGCGGCCACGGCGCGACATTCCGCATCGGCCAGGAGGAGCAACCAGTTAATATCATCGAAGTCTCCCCCGGCGTTTGGCGGGCGATGCTCCTCAACGCTACGGCTACTATTGACGCGGCGGCCACCCTGACGGTGGAACAGAACGATAGCCTAGCGGCCTGGCAACAGACGGCGGGGCTATTCTTTTTTCGTAACGAGGGCGGCGCGTACACCCTCCTGCCCATCGCGGAAGCCAACGCGGTTACGCCCGTCGTCTCCGGCAACACGATTACTTGGCCTGCGCGTTGGACGTTTTCAGAGGGAACGGCGGACTATGTTTTGACAATCACTGATTGGCGAATACTCAAAACGGTACGCTTTTCCGCTCCGGCGCAGTCCATACTTCCATCGCCTACGTCTGCGGAGTTCTTCCCTGGCGCGCCTGAGGGCGAGTTGGGCTTTGCGCTTGGCTCCGATCCATTCCCTGGCGAACGGGCGGCGGGTGTAACCGGCGAGATGGACGGCGTACCGATAGACCTCGACGACGATCAGGTTGTCGGCGTCAGCATGACGATGAAGTGGAATGGCGCGTTCCTGCATAAGTTTCTGCCCGCCTACGCGGGGATGCACCAAGGCGTTCAGATTTATCTGGGCGACCTTCAGATGCACTTCGCGGCGTGGGGCTGGGCGGACGCGAAGGACGAGGCGGAGTTCGATCCGAGCTATACGTTTCAAGTTGAAGGAATTTTTACGGATTCATGGGTATATGAAACCGCACCAACAACCCCTAATCCAACTCATGCCTTGCTCTACATGCAGGACGGCGGGAGCCCTTATGATTACAATGTAATTCTTGATATTGATACGGTAACGCTAAAAGCCACTTACGGAATAACGGGATCGTCTGCGTCGATAAGTACTGAAATAACTGGGATGGATTTCAAGATGACACCCAGTTATTATGGCGCGCCTACTGCTTATGATGTAGCCGTAAAACGTGCGGAAGTAGCTGGATCGATCAATAATCTTACATGGAACACAAGAACAACAGCATTGGAATCCCTTTATACTTACGATGTGGCATCTTGGACGGACGGGGCAACGCATACATATAATAGCAGTACTATGCTAGCTTCATTTCGCGCCTGCATTGTTGCTGGGACAAATTGGCAAGTTTATTTAACGCCACTAGGCGGGGATGGCTCCAATGCTGGGTATTACGCCTCATTGAATAATGCGACCTATGGCAATCATCCTGTATTGAGCGTAACAATCGAAGCGGCGGGAGAGCCAACCACAACTGACATAATGGCCGCCATAGCAACGCTTACGACATTGGTTAATGAAAGAACTACGGTTATCGTTAATGCCATTCCGAATTTAACGATAACCGAATTAGCAATACGGGAGCGAATTGCATCAACTACGGCATTCGTCTCGTCGGCATCTACATCCTTAACTGACAGCATATCTGAAATAAATGTGGCAGCGAATGAGCTGGCTATCCGCGAGCGCATCTCGGCAGCTACGGCATTTGTTTCGACGGCGTCCAGCTCACTAACGACGGCCATCGCCGCCAATAACACGGCCATCGTGCAGAATAACGTCATACTCCACGAGGTTGACAATCGGACGCGCTTAACTCAGAGTGATGTGCTAGCTGCTGGTGGTATCGTTCCAACTAGCGGAATGCTGGTGACGAAGACGTCTCTAAATGTGCTGGGCGATCCTTACCGGCAGCTGTACATTACAGGACCGAGCTTGAATCCAGCGACTCCGTCTATCGCTATCAAGCTGTTTCAAGGACTAACTACTGACATTGACTCGTATCCAGGAGGTACTATTCTTTATGCTTCGGGATCTTTGGCAGCTTTTACTAGCGTGGTTGGTTCTACTGTTTATATTCATAGTTTTTATCGTGATCTGCCTACTGTCGCCGATTTTTATAGAGCTGACGTAGTAGTTCATGATGGAACTAACCCGATTTTTAGTCAGCTGACTTGGAGCAAAAGCGCCACACCGTCGCTGGACACGTCAGATCTTTTGACGCAGAGCAACTTCAATGACTGGGCTGCAGGCAACGAGTCGGTTGTGTTTGCGCTGTCGGCGGGGCTTGTTGATCTCGTTACTGTGTATTATGCGGATGCTGAGATTGACGCTACAACGCTTGCTTGGGCGACTGGCAAAACTGGCTTTTATGTGCCAGCAGGTGCGGTGTATGGCTCGAATGTGGAATGGGACGGACGCTACGGACGCAACTATGGAAGCATCTTGTGGAATTATCTTAGCACTGTTAGCGGGCGGGCACAGCCGCTTATCCTTAGCGGGACAGATGTTGCGAGTGTTACGCCGGTGCAGACACAAGCGACAGCTTGGGGACATGCAGTAAGTACAAAATAGGAGGGCGACAAATGAAAAAGCTTAATCTCTTGCAATTTTCTTTGATTGTAATGCTGTGTGTGCTTGGGGCGACTCGTCTCGGCGATTTTGAGCAAGCGTTGCGAGACTTTGTCGTGTTTCGTGACGGCTCGACGACTGTGACGGGGACGCTGACAGCGGCTTCTGGTCAATGGTGGATTGACCAAAGTGGCACGTTGTATGTGAAGGCTATTCGCTGGCAGCCGTCGACAGAGGCTACAGTTGAAGAACTTAAGACGAACTCTGCGCAGAATGAGATGCGGCTGTGGCGTCCAGCAGGCGGTGAGATCAGCATGCTTTATCGTAAGGTAGACGATGCACTGCAGCTAGCTCTTGTGAATTACAAAGACAGAGTTCCTGGGATGGTTTACGATATTGCGATTATTAGCGCTACAGATAGCGATATTAAGATAGGACAGTTTGTGCAAAGATGAAGAAGTGGTTACTGTTGTTTCTTGCTTTTGTTCCGGATTCGGCAAGATCTGAGTTTGCGCTTAGCTCTTGCTATGTAGCTAGCTCTGGTAGTGCTACTACCAGCATAGTGGTAGATTCTGTAAAGCTAGATGTTTGTAGCAACCTTGTTTCTATGTCCATGTCTGGTAATACAGGATATTCTGGTTCTGGCTCTGTGTCGCTAAATGATGGATACTTTACAGTTCAGGTGGGCTGCAGGATCACAGGTTCAACTGCAGGAACTCCTCCTTTATGGCTACATCCTTCTTTATTTTGGGAGGAATCTGGTGTTCCTGATTCTCATCCAATAGCTTATCAAAGCTTACATATTAGTTCGGCTGGCTATTATGATTTTTACTTGTCTGTTCAAGTTAAATTTGCGGCATATCTATACACCGATTTGATTAATCACAACATTCATTTTGTGTGGGATTTGTATTATGATGCAACAGATGATCCTTGCACTAGTCCTATCGGTATAACATTTTGCTCTACAAGTAATATGCAATTTTTGTACTCGGCTGTGCCTACAAAAACTCCCACGCCAGTTTTTGTAGCTACGTTGACTCCTTTGCCGACGTTGACTTTTACACAGACGCCTATAGCTACTCCAACTCAGACACGGCATCCAATTGCTGCTCCGTTTGGGACTTTGGCTCCACAGCATCCGAGCTCACCTTACGACGGATATTACAAGTTTAACGTAGTTGATACAGTTGTTTCTAGTGAAGGCTACGTAGGGCCAATCGATTTGCGGCCTGGGTCGCCGCTTTACAGCTTGCCTTTTACTGCAACAGTGCGAGCTGCTTACATGTATTGGAATCCGGCTGCTGGCTGGGTTACTAATCCGATAGCTGACTTTGTAGTTGCACTAGACGGGACGTCTGAGGTTAGATACGTCGTCAATCATTTGCCTAAATGGCTTACTTCTTCTTATCTTGAGGCTCAGCCTCAAGGCAGGAAGTTTATGGTTTCGCTGCAAGCTATAGTTCGCTCTAGGAGTAGTGGAAATAATATCTATGACAACTCAGCGATTCGGTACCTGGTTCCGGACGGAGGTATTGTCCCATATCAGCCGACGGTTACGCCGACTCACACAGCGACTCAGACTGCTACATCAACTCAGACATCCACAAGCACGCCAACTGCTTTGGCTGTCACAGCCACTCCAACATCGACTAAAACTCCAACTTCGACTCAGACACCGACGTTTACGTCAACAGCTACCCCGACAGCTACGCCTACCGATACAGTGTCGACAAGCACTCCGACATCGACGCCATTGGTTGTCAATTCGCCGACGCTGGAGCCCACAGTAACAGCTACAAGCACACCGCTGCCGACAAACACTCCGTTGAGTACTGCAACGCCAACAGGAACGGCTACCGCAACTCCTACGGCAACTAATACGATTTCTGTGCCAGCTTCTCCTACAAACACAAGCACGCCAACATGGACGCCTACAAATACTTGTACGTTTACTCCTACATTTACTTTAACGTTTACTCCCACATTTACATCAACTGCGACAGCTACGAATACGCTTACTCCTACAGCTACTTTGACTCCGACGTTTACAGCGACAGCTACAAATACGCCTATCTTTGTAGCTAGCAGCTGTTATGTTTCGGTTTCTGGCGGAGCGACCACAACAATTACAGTCATGAGTGTTCCGCTTGGAGATGAGTGTAACTTGTTGGAGCCGACGCCATTCGGCGGAAACGCCTCTGTGACACAAGAGTTTGAAAGCGACTTGCAGTACAGCATTGTGCAAGATGGTGATGGGTACTTTACGGCGCAGACAGGCGTGCGTGTTGTAGGCACGACGGCTGTTGGCAGTCAGTATCTTATTGTGGCTTTGTATTACAACGATCAGTGGGGAGATGGAGGGTGGCTAGCTAATGCTTTAGCTTATCAAGCTATTCCGCTTAGCGATCTTACCTCTTATGATTTTTGGGTATCTACGAAAGTTCGTTTTGATCCTTATTTATATTCAGGCAATCAATATATTGATTTTACTTGGAATGTATATACAGAGAATTGTGGAAATTATGATGCAAATTTAGCATGTTCTACAAAATACTTTCTTGCTTCTTTTGCAGATGTGCCAGAGAAGACAGCAACACCCACACCAACTAGCACAGCAACAGCAACTCCGACATACACAGCTACATTTACTCCAGCACCAACAAATACTCCTGGCGGAGAAGAAGATACTCCTACGCAGACGTACACAGCTACAGCTACTTCAACTTTAACAAATACGCCTACTCCAACTAATACATTTACGAGAACTCCTACAGCTACTTTTACTTCTACGAGGACTCCAACATGGACGAACACTCCGACTTTCACTCCTGTCTTAGTACAAAGTCCGACTGTGGCGCAAAGTCCGACTTGGACTATGACAGCTACAGCTACATCGACGCCGGTCCCGACGCCTACGTTCACGTTTATGCCAACGCCTGTGCCGGAAATCTTACCTTTGGCATTTTTGACCTGCGGCTTGTTGTATGATGTGACGGGAGCCTTGACAGGTAACGAGGTTACTCAGTGGGATTTTCTTGCAAGCACTAAAAATGATGCTTGGTTTAACTTTGCTGTTATTCGTGGCACTACAGACGCGACATTTGCTTTGGCGGATGTGGATTTTGCCGGAATGCCGTTGTTGGCTTTTGAGCCTGAAGCTGGCAGCTTGTCTGTGGTTTCAGCTATGGTTGCTGGTGCTAGCTATTCTTTTGCTGGCCAAAACGCAGAATATTGGAGTGTCGTTAGTGGAACTCCAGTGGCTGAGAATCGAGTGTCGGAAATCTTGTGGTGTAGAGTAGCAATGCCGAGCAGTACGCCGGTCGGGACGCCGCTGCCGACGCCTACGCCCGAAGCTTTAAGCACGCCGATTCCTGCAATGAGCGAGTTTATAGTTCGAGACACCACAAGTGTCAGGTTTTGGAGGTTAGAATAATGGAGACGAACGGCAAAGATGCGCGAATCTCTAAGTTGGAGCAGGAGGTTAGCATGTTATTTCAAAAAGTGGATAAAATCGTGGAAGCGGGCTGTCCTTTGGGACAGCATCAAGAAAAAGAATTGGCGGATCTTGTGCATACCATGGAAGGGATGCGCCAAACGCTGGACACACTTCGTATTGACACTACGTCAGCGCTAAAACTACAAAGCTTTGTGCTTGTCGCTGCGAACGCTTTGTTAGTAGTTGCTGTGAAGTTTTTGTGAGGTGTCTATGTACTTCAAAATCGAAGAATTTACTTGTCCGTGTTGCGGGGTAGCAAAAGCTAACGCTAGGCTTTTGGCGGGGCTTGAAGATCTGCGCGCAAAGGTGGGGCGGCCGATCGTGATTGTAAGTGGGTATCGCTGTCCATTTCACAACAAGGACGTTAAGGGAAGTCCTAAAAGTCAGCATATGCTGGGCAACGCTGCTGATGTTGTAGTGCGAGGGATGGATCCGTGGGATTTGGCGCAAGCGGCAGATTCTCTTGAGCCGTTTAACCTTGGCGGAATAATTGTGTATCGAACGTTCGTCCATCTGGACGTACGATTATCTCAGCCTTATAAGCTAGGGCTATACAAAAGGAGAAAGCTATGAAAGTGTATATCGCAGGGCCGTTAAGCGCAGGCACACGAGAGGAGATGCTCACTAACGTCGAGCGAGCTGTGCTTGCAGGAGACAAGGTGCGACAGCTAGGACATTTGCCGTTTGTGCCGCATTTGACGTTGTTTGCGGATGAGATAATGCAGCGCGCGGGGCGTAACGTGCATTGGAGTGCCTGGGTTGAGGAAGACTTGCATTGGCTCGAAGCTTGCGACGCGTTGCTTATACAAGGAGAGTGGCAGGATTCTAAAGGCAGCTGGGTGGAATATATCTTTGCAAAGCATGCTAAGATGAAGGTCTTCGAAAGTCTTGTAGAGTTTGAGTGTTGGTGTAAGGAAAGTTGTTGTCGACGGACAAGCAGCCTAACATAATGTTAGGCAGCTGGAGGATAAGATGCGTAAACTTGCGCTTATGGTTTTGACTTGCTTGTGTTTGTCTGGCTGTCTCAATATAATGCCTAACGTTGTTATCGGCGGACATCAGACGATCGAACTTCGGTTGTGGGAAAAATCGTATCATGAACTTCAGGCTGCTCAGCAAAAGGTTGAGCGTGACGCGCTGCAAGAAGCGTTAGAAAAGGTGAAAGGGCTACGACTATGAGCTACATTGTGAAAGCTTGGACTTGGCTTAGCGGAAAGAAGACCGTCGTTGGTGCTACGATTCTTCTTGTGGCGCAGGGTATCGAGTTGTGGACGTCAGACGTTCCGCAGGTGGTAGAAATGCTGCGGTACGTCGGCGCGGCAATTGCTGGGGTTGGGATTGGACACAAATTGGTGAAGTGACATGGCCTACACGATTGTACAAACAACACCAGACGGCTTGCTGGCTAACATTGAAGCTTGCGTTAAGGTTGCAGGTTTTATGTCTAGCATATTCGACGCTGGCCTTGATATGCTTCGCTACCTTATGCGAGACACAACGGCTGGCATTCCTGCTAACTTTCAGTTGGTAGATGCAGAGACAGCGCTGCAGAACGAGTTTCCAGATATTATTGCTCTTGCGGGAGCTTTGTTGTCTGAGCCAATTGTTCTCAGCGCGGCTGTCGTACCGTCAACACGGTATCCATTGTATATCGGTACGATGGACGTCGCGGACGCTATCCCGATGGGATTTGTGAGCTTGCTTCGTGTGCATTTGATAAAGATGCTAACAAAGCTGCCTATGCGGACGGCATATACGCTTGTCGCCGGCGTTGTGACACCGAGTGCGGCTGCAGCCTACCCTGCAGTTACGGACGGCGTCGCTGCTGACTATGATTTTACGGGCATTCTTAACGCTAATGTTACGCAAGCAGCGGTAGAAGCAACGCTAGCTAGCGTTAAGTCTGAGTTGGCGAAGATGGTTGGGATTGTCAATCTGGTACGCACAACACTTAACAACAGGCTGGTTGCTTCTGTTGCGGAAATGGAGGCTATTGCGGCTAGTCTTATTTGCAACGCTGGCGATCCTATTGTCAGCGGAAGGCTGAATGCTATCCGTGATACGCTTGTCACAACGACTTTGAAAGCTAGTCTTTATCCGTCTAGCTACGATGCATGAGAATCATGACACCGACTGAAACCAAAGAGCTTTTGTTACGCTGCCGCCTTAGCACTAAGGTAATGGCTAAAACATTCTTTCCGGATCATTTTAGCCGAGCTTTCAGCAAGCCGCACGACATCATCTTTGACATGCTTGACCGCCCGAAGCGGGCGTGGCAGTCAAAGGTTGCTATTGCGGCGCCGCGCGGAATTGGCAAGACGTCTATTGCTGCTATTGCTTTTGCGGCGAGGCAGCTGCTCTTTGGTTTAAGCCGTTACATGATTTATGTTAACGCGTCGCAGGATGCTGCGATTGAGCAGACAGAGAACTTGAAGCTGGAGCTTACCACGAACGAGCTTATTGCGGAGTTTTTCGGCAATATCAAGACAGATGCGTTTTCGAAAGAGCGGTGGGATGGACAAGTGGCAGACATGCCAAGATTTCGAGTGCTGCCGGCAGGCCCTGGACAGAAGATTCGTGGGCGTAAAAGTCAGTCCGCGCGTCCTGACCTTATCATTGTCGACGATCTTGAAAACGATGAGAATGTTGAGTCGGAAGAGCAGCGGCGAAAATTGCATCATTGGTTTAACACAGCGCTCTTGAATACTGTCGACAAAGCAAAAAACTGGCGCGTGGCACTTATTGGTACAATTCTAAACGAACAGTCGCTGCTCGCTAACATTACACAGCGCAACATTGCGCCAGAGAATCGAAAGCATATTGGCTGGGATTCAGTTGTTATCAGCATTTGTGACGAACGCTACAAAAGCTTGTTTCCTGAGTATATGTCAGACGAAGCCATCATGAGAGAGGTTGAGGAGCATCGCGCGGCGGGCACTTTGGACATGTTTGCACAGGAGATGATGAACAATCCACAAGCTGCTGAGACTGCCTCTTTTAAGCGCGAGATGTTTCGTAGCTATGTCGAGGCTGATGCAAAGTTGCATCTTCGTCTTGATCTTAAAACGATGGTGTTGATTGATCCGGCGCGAACTATTTCGGCCGGCGCTTGCTTTACGGCAATTTCTGTCGTGTCGGTCGATGTGGCTAGCGGTGAGATTTTTGTTCGTGAGGTTACGTCGGGGCGCTTCACGCCCGCCGAATTGTACGAATGCTCGTTAGCGAAGTGCAAGGAGTTTGGCGCGCGGATTCTTGGTGTGGAGGTGACTGGGCTGAACGAGTTCATCATTCAGCCTTTGACGACTCTTGTAATGCAAGAAAAGCTTTTTTGGCTAGAGCTTGTTTGGGTAAAGCCAAGAGACAAAAAAGAAAAGCGGGCGGGCGCCCTGCTGCCGTACTACAAGAAGGGGCTTGTTTGGCATAATGCGAACGGCACTTGTAAAGTGTACGAAGATCGATTATGTGAGTGGCCGCGCCCTGCTGGATGGGACGAGATCGACGCTACAGTGCAATTGCTGCCAGTGCTTGAGGCACAAGGAATTCACTGCTTGTCGCCTGATTTTGATCCGGTGACCGAGGACGAGCGTCGATATCAAGAAGATTTACAGCAAGATGACTTAGACTACAGCCGATGGCTGAAAGATCCGTTTGGAATGGAGGTTTATTTATAATGCCTATCTCGGCCTATAATTGGGTGCTGGGAAGCAGCATCGACTCGGCTATCGGATCGACGTCTAAGGCGCCGGACTTACGAGACATCAACTACGGCTATAAGTATCCGAAGAAGCTTTCGCTAAAGCCTGGAACAGAGCAGCATGATCGGCTTAAAGACGCAATTTTGAATCGTGCGATCAACGCTCGAGGCTGCATTCAAAGTCGGTTTGATTCTTGGAATATTATGGATCAAATGCTTACAGCCTATATCCCGCTTAGCGAGCACGAAAAAGGAGTGCAAGCGGCGGACTCTCGCAAGCCGGTAAGCATTGTTATTCCGGTGGCGTTTGCAGTGCGAGAGACGCTAATGTCTTACATGACGTCAGTGTTGCTGGCGCCTCCATATTTTCGATACGCCGGCACGGGGCCAGAGGATAGCATTAAAGCTATCTTAATGGAGAAGATTATACAAAATCAGTGTGATCATTTTAAGACAGCGCTATCGTTGCATACTCAGTTGCAGGATAGCTTCACCTATGGAATTGGTATTTCAACGCCACGATGGGCTGAGGATTATTCTTATAAGAGGCGGAAGTTTGACACTTACTATTACAATCAGGATGGCGATCTTGCAACACGGCAGGTTGTTGATCGACAGCGTGTCTTGTCTTACGAGGGCAATGTTGTTGACTCTATCGACCCTTACATGTATCTGCCGGATCCAAATGTTGCTGTGCATCAAGTGCAAAAGATGGAGTTTGTTGGTTGGGTGCACAGAACGTCATATACATCGTTACTTGGGCAGGAAGTAGACTCTGGCGGGCATATCTTTAATGTGAAGTATATTCAACATATTGATGGACGAAGCGCTTTGTACGAGAGCGATCCGTCAAATCGCAACAAGGACGAAGTTCCTAAGATTTATGACAGCACGCTGCGGCCCGCTGACGTTGTCTATATGTATGTGACTCTTATTCCGAAGGAGTGGAAACTTGGCGGGAAAGAGACACCAGAGAAATGGTTGTTTGCGTTGGCTGGAGACAGCATTATTATCATGGCTGAGCCGCATCGTACTGACCATGATTCGTATCCTGTCACGGTAGCTGCGCCGGACTACGATGGGTATAGTCCGTTTCCGCTGTCTCGCCTTGAGGTGTCGTTTGGACTTCAGCAGACTATTAACTGGTTTATGTCGACACACATTGCAGAAGTTCGCAAGGCTATTCATGATGTTCTTATTGTAGACCCAGAGCTTGTAGACATGCGGGACGTGCTAAATCCGCACCCTGGAAAGGTTATTCGCCTTAGACGATCGGCGTATGGCAAAGGTGTTGAGGGCGCGATGACGCAGCTAAAGATCAACGACGTCACTCGTGGGCATGTGACGGACTCTATGCTGATGCTGGACTTGCTAAATCGGGTAACTGGTGCAGTAGATAACTTGCAGGGAGTGCCGCGGGCTAGCAGTGAGCGAGTATCAGCGACAGAAGCGTCTGATGTAAATCGCGGCGCGGTCGGAAAGATGGCGCGGCTGGCACGCATTATTTCGGAGCAAGCTTGGAAAGATCTTGCGTATATGCATGGCAAGCACACGCAACAATTTGCGACGCTTCCATCTTATGTAGATGTCAGCACGGGGCAATGGGCCGATGTGCTCATGAAGACGTTTGGAACGACACAAGTACAGCTGTCGCCTGACGATCTTGACTTTGATTACGACATTGTGTCTCAACACAGCGGGCTACCAACAACGAGCGATGCACAGATTTTGTTGCAGCTTTATCAGCTGGGTGCAAGCGATCCTGAGATTCGACAGAATGTTTCTATGGTGAACTTGTTTATGGAACTTGCTCGTATTTCTGGCTATGATAACATGCGCGACTTCCTGCGACAGCAGGGTGTTGCGCCTCAAACAATGGGAATGGAGGATATTCAAAGTGGCGTTGACAAAGGAAATCTTGTCCCTATGGGAAAGTTTGCTCGCTGAAAAGCCAAAAGAGCTAGAGTTAAAGTCGAAGGTGCATGACTTGGAAGCTTTTGCCAAGTCGCCTGTCTGGCAGGACTTTAAGTCTTATTTTGATCATAAGATTGAGTTAACGAAGGAGCTTTTTGTAGAAGCTGACAGCCTTGAAGAGGTGCGTATTTATCAAGGTAGTATAAAGGCGTTTAGGCTAGCGCTAGAAGCTCCGACAACATTACTAGAACTGCTTTTAAGTAAGCAAGAACAGCAAGCACAAGAGGAGAAAGACAATGAATGACGTAGATAAGCTTTTCGCTGGGCTGTTGAATACTGAGGAAGACGATGCAGAGCCTAAGGCGGAGCCTGAGGCAGAGCCAGAGGCAGAGCCTGCAGCCTCTGCATCGAATGTGAAGGAGCCTGCAGCTGCCGCCGCAGGCGTTGAACAGCTTGCAGAGCAGGACGTTGACGAGCCTGAAGATCCAATGCTGGAGCTGCGGGAGCAGTTAAACAGTATTCAGTCTCGCCTAGCTGTGCTAGCACAAAGCCAAGCAAAGCCGCCAGAAGAGTTGCCGAAGGTAAAAGAGCTTCCGCACCATGAATTTGTCTCGGATGACGATATCGCGGATATGCTCACGGATGCCAAGAGGCTAAACGATGTTCTGAACAAGGTTTACAAAAAGGCTTACGAAGATGCTAGCAACGATGCACTACAAGCAGCAAGAGTAGAAGTTCCGCGGATCGTGTCTCAAGAGGCACAGCGAAGAGCCGAGGCTGGACGGCTGGTAAAGAATTTTTGGTCGGAGCACGCTTATTTGTTTTCTGGTGTGCAAGGAGCTGTTGCAAAAGAGCGGCGAAAGCAAGCCGTACAGCTGGAGGTTAATCGTATTTATGCACAAAATCCGGCGCTTAGCGAGACTGATATTCTTAACCAAGCGGCCAAAAACGTCGCGGATCTTCTTGGCATAGTGCCTCCAAAGAAAGGCAAAGCGCAACGAACGCAGTTTGCTCAGGCTGGAGGCCGAAGCGCTGCAACGCGTACGCAAGTAAAGTCGGCGCCACCTAGCAAAGCTGCTGAGGTGACGGATATTCTTGAACGGGTCGGAAGATAGGAGGTAACAGATAATGTTACAAGTAGATGCTCATCAAATGAACGTTCCGTCCTCAAAACGGATCAGAGTTGTGTCGGCGGCGACTGACATTGCTCCGTGGGAGGATTCTATTCTTTTGGTCGATGGCACGTATACTATAACACTGCCAGACCCTGGTCGGTGCCCTGGACATACAATAACAATAAGTCCAGCAGATGCAAGCACTACATGGTCTGGAACGGTAACAATTGCTTGCGAGTCGTCGTGTCTTGCTTGGGTAAACAACACTCTTAACGCTTGTACCGATGTTGTGTCTTATGCAAGTGACGGTGTGCGCTGGGTCTCGCCAGTGGCAGTTAGCATAGGCTAAGGAGGTGTAAAATGGTAGCTTCTCCCACAATCAACGCGGAGTTCACCGTTGCAACTAACGGAACTCCACTTCAAGGCATGTTAGGCATCGAAGATTTTGTTGCCAATGTGCGTCCGGAGTCGTTTCGAAATAACTTGCTTCGTTATCAAGCGGCTGGCGATGTCCCTTTGTACGCGCTGACGGCGCTTATGCGCAGTGAGCAGATAAACGACGCCAAGTTTCACTGGTTCACGAAGGCCATGAGCGATCAGCAAGCGACGATCACAGGCATTTACACGGACGCGAGTCGCTTAACGCCGTATGTGTCTGGCGGAGTTGCTGGCAGCTTTTTATACATCAGCATGTCGCTGACAGACTCTAAGAAGTTTCGTCCGGCGCATCAGGTGATGTTGGCGTACAGCGCGGATGCGTCGCTTTGTTGCACAGCGAAGGTTATTTCTGTTGTCGCTGTGTCTGCAACGGTTGGCGTTATCAGCGTGAGGCTTCTGGAAGCTGACGACAATTCGCTGACACTTCCGGTGCCGGCGACTTTGGCTGATGCTGACATTTGCGTGGTTATCGGCAACTTAAATCCCGATGCGTCTTATCGCCCCGAAGCGATTGCGTACACCGAGGTTGAGTACGCTAACTATGCGCAGACGTTTCGCACGTCGGTGGCTCTGTCTCGTCGGCGTCGAAAGCTGACAGCGCGGACTGGCGACCCATATAAGGAGGCGAAAGCCGATGCCTTCGGCGATCATGCGCAGGAGATCGAAAAGGCGTTCTTGTTTGGCGCTAGCTCGTATCTTCATGGTGCGGACACCGACAACGGACAGCCGGAGACTGCAACACACGGGCTGATCAACTTTATTCGCAGCTACGCTCCGACGAACTACAAGATCTTCAACCTCGACACTGATAGCGAGTTTGCCGGAAAGAAATGGACTGAGGTTGGATACGATTGGCTTCTCTATCGAATGGAGGAGCTGTTTCGCTACACTGGCGGCGGAGACTCGCGGCTAGTGCTTTGTGGGTCGTTGGCGCTGCTTGGGCTACAAAAGTGTGTAAGCAGTCATCCAAACGCCGAGATTCAGGTCGCAAATGTGAGCTATTTTGGCTTTAACGTTCGACGGTTCACGAGTCCGTTTGGCAATCTGGACTTCAAAATCCATCCGTTGTTTAGCCACTTGACGTTTGCGTCGCGGGCGATGCTTGTTCTGTCTCCGCAGAATCTTGTGTACAAATACATTGACGACACACGGTTCAACGAGCAGAAGAACAAAGACGTCGGCGAGAATGGCTTGGACGGTCTTGAAGAAGACTGGCTTACGGATGCTGGACTTGAGCTGCATTTTCCGCACACGTTCGGCTTTTACGATGGGATTGGCCTTGACAATACGGCGACGGCTGACTAAGGAGGTGTAAAATGAAACGATTACTCAAGATGTTCGCAAGCTTGGCGGTGTGCCTTTTCTTGGTCGTGCCGGCGTGGGCGCAGACGCTTGATGGTGCGGACGTGCTGACGAATCTTCATGTAGCATATCGAAGTGTAAAGTATCCAACAGCTTCGTACTTTAATTCTAGTTATCAACTGCTGCCTTATGAAAGCGCGGCCGACTCCACTGGTAAGGTTTATCATTACATTATGTCTTCTACGCGACCGTATGGTGCAGTTGAGACTGGGCAACTTAACCCCTATTGGGGGCCGAGCAATGCTAGATATCAGACGTCAGCTATTGATGTTCGCGGCTACAAGACTGCATCAGTGCAGATCTTTAGTTCATCGTTTGGGTTCTCTAGCATTCCAGCTTCTGTTCCGTTGATTATAAATGCTAGTGGACCAGCAGGTACATTTGTTAGCTTTTATGGAAGTTGTTATCCAGCAGCAATCACTGTTAGTACTGTGACGACGGAGTTTAATGCTGCTACGTCAAACGGAGAGTCCCTTGTATATCATACATCTCGCGTTCTGCTAAACAACTTTATACAGCTTCCACTTAGTTTAAACGGCGCAAACAGCGTAGATGCTTTCTTGCGCGACAACACGAATAATCTGTATCTTCAAGGCTCTACTGTCAGCGATGCTACTCCAGTGTCTATTGCCGGCTTTCCGCGGGCTGTTACAACTATAACGCAAAACGGAATTGCTACTATTGATCTTGGCGGTGGTATCTCCAACCTTGTTTTGATGGTATCAAAGTCTATAAATCGCACTACAGACCATATCATCCTTCGTGTTGACCGATAACCTTCCTCAACTGCGTTGCTTTGTGGAGGGAGGGACGTACTTCCTCGCGTATCTCCCTCCACACATTTTTAGGAGACTGAAATGACACTAGCAGAAATACTATCACAGTTTAGATCGTTGTCCGGGCGGTACGATCTTTGTAGCGCAGACGGTGTAGATGCAAAGGCTGCTGGCACCAATCCTGGCGCGTTGTTTTTCGTTAATGCTGGACAGCGATGGTTAGAGAGTAAGATTGACTTACGGCAGTCACGGCGCGTCTTTACACAAGCGCTGACGGCTGGCACTTACAGCTACGATTTGTCTGTCTATGTGGAGAAGATTCATGGAATTCGTATCGCAGACGAAGACGGTGTGTTCTCAGAGCTGCCACTCGCACGATATGATTACGACACGTTCTTGTTCAACTATCCTGATCTTGCAACGACGACAGACAGTGGTATTCCTGTAGCGTATGCAGAGTATCCAGTGAACCGCGAGGGATCGTCTTATGGACTGACGCGGCTTTACGTCGGGCCGATTCCGGATGCCACGTACACGCTACACATTGACGCAGATGTTGGGCTCGGCGAGCTTGGGACTGTTACAAGCAATGTTTGGACATTGTTGTACCCTGATGTGCTTATCTTGGCCGCGCTGTTTGCGTTGGAGCTTTTCATGCGCAATGTTGAGGGTGCTAATGGCTACGAGCAAAGCCTCTTGCGAATGCTTCAGGCCATTGACACACAGGTTGCGTTCGACGAAGACCCTGGCTATGAGGTGCTACAAGGATGAAGACTTACTACTCTTCGCTTAAGCCCGCGCTGCTTCGTGGCATTACGCCAGCAGAGAACCCGAATATTGGCTTCCCTGGGCTACGGCTATGCAACGACTTGTATGTGCAGCCGCTTTGTCTGCGTAATCCTCGCACTGTAGCACAAGCTGTTACTGGTGTAGCCGCAGCAGAAGCTCTATGGCCCCAGCTTTTCGTTGGAGAGTCTGTGACTATTTTAGCTTACGAGACTTTGCTGTATGTTGTTACAGCGGGAGCTATCTCCGATCCGATGACGATTTACGACGTTGATTTGGAGACAGAAAAAGAGCTGCCGTCTGGCACAAATGAGCCTTGGCACTTTGTGGACTTTGGCTACACTTGGTTGCTTGTAAAGCCTGACGTGATAGTGTTTCGTGCTAACCTGCATGGATTGCTAGCGGATCACGAAAACAAAGTTGTTGCTGTCACGTCGCCGACGATGAGTACCGCTTGTGCCCATCGCGGGCGGATGATTTCTGCGGGCTTTGACAAGGCTAACTTTTGGAGCGACGGCGCAACTACAATATGGAATGACTTGTGGAACACTTATTACCCAAATAATCCTGCTGGATTTGAAGTTGCTAGCATGCTCCCGACGCACATCGACCAGAATTTTGTTATGTGGAGCACGATTGGCGGCGGCGATATTTTGTATCCGTTTTTTCCTATTCTTGCTTTGCAAGGCATGGACGCGCTAAGTTCTGCTTTTACTGACGTGTTTCCATTTCTTGACCACACAAAGCGAAACGAGCGCGGCTGGATGCCGCTGGAGTCGCAGGGCGAGGTGCTTGTTTTAAAGCCGCTTGGAAAGAATGTCGTAGCTTATAGCTCAGACGCAGTGACGTTGCTTGTGCAGGTAGCTGACCCCGTTCCGACGTTTGGAAAGCAAACGCTGATGAAGATCGGTGTGCCGAGTCGTGGCGCAGTTGGTGGAAATGACTCTGTTCATCTGTTTTTTGATACGTCGGGTACTTTGTGGAAGCTTACAGCAGAAGGTTTGCAGCAATTAGGATATAAAGACTATTTTGCTGGCGTTACTGATTTTAGCATCGCCGATGAAATTCGCATTAACTACGATGAACAGCATGACGATTTTTATATTAATTTAGAAGTTGCTGTGCCTCATTTGCATGTTCTTAGTCCACAAGGATTGTCGTCAAGTCCAAACTACAATAGCTTTTTACCAAGCGCGGCTTATAGCTCTGGAGCTTTAGCTGGAGTTGCTTTAGGTAATAGTGTAAATGCTGGAATTAGTATTCTTACCGAGTGGTTTGATCTTGGCTACTCTAGGTACAAAAAGCTAACAGAGTTGCGTCTTGATGGTGTTATTCCTGCAGACGCGGCTCTGACATGGTATGTTTATGCTATAGATGCTGAAGGAACTCAGCAGGCGTTTTCTAGAGCTGTAACTGGCAATGCGAACTTTTTGTTGAGTATTCAAGGTGAGAAATTTTCTGTTGGGCTTTCTATTGTCACTGCTACAACGAACGCGGTGCAAATCGATGATATAGTTGTCGGATATCAAATCAGCGATCTTAGATTCACGAGAGGCGTAAATGTTGGTGCAGCTTTCCGTTAAAGATGTGCAAGACTATTGGAAGTTGATAAACCACGCGCTGCATCAAAGTGTGCCTCCTATTGGCATAGAGACGCCGGCGTTTTTTACAAACATACAAGGCATGCTGCTAAACGGCCGAATGCAAGCTTGGTGTTGCATTATAGACGATCAGTTTCTTGGCCTTTGTATCACAATGATTCAGCATGAGCCCTTTAATGAGTTTAACACGTTACTTATCTTTGCTGTGTATGGATACTATGAGCTGCCGTCAGAAGTTTGGGCGGAGGGGCTAGCAACGTTGAGGGCGTATGCAAAAGCTTGTCAGTGCAGAAAGATTGTAGCTTACACAATTCATAAAGGTATTGCAGAGATCGTTCGTAGCTTAGGCGGGACATCTCAATATCTTGTCGAGTACGACGTGGAGGTGCAAAATGGGTAAAGGTGGCAGTGGTGGTGGAAGTGCTGTTGCGTCATCTCCAGCTCCGTATGTTCAGGCGACACACAGCATGCTCCTTACAGGATATGATCATACATCGACGTTACGGACGGATGTCTACGACAAAACGCCGTCGTCGTATAGTGCAATAAGCGCATTGCGGGATGCTCTTGATGGCATTGTAGACACCAGCAGCCCGTTTTACGGGGCGACCGCCGAAGATCCAACAGCCATTCTGGACGAGATCGACGCGGAGGTTGATATTTTGGGCGTCCTTGTAGACAATCTAGAGGACGATACTGACGTCAACAGCCTTGTTACGGCACAAGAGCAAGCGTCGGAGGCGATGCACTTTCGTGGGCTTAACAGACTGGCAGGTTCGTTCTCTGACATCAACGCTGTTAATAGCTCTGCGTTTATGGTCGCGATGACGCTTTACGAGGCAGAGCGAGAGGCACAGCTAAACAACTATCGAGCGCAGCTCGTCATGCAAGACCGCGGGCAACATATCGCTGCGCAGCAGGCTCTTATTAACACGCTGGTGGAATGTGGAAAGCTGCGGCTTGTCGCCTTGACAGACCAAACACAGACAGACATTGAGTACACAACTCGCGCGCTGTCTTGGCGGCTGGAGCAATTTAAGTATGTTGCTAACATCCTTGGGACGCCGCTTGGTTCTGTTGTGGATCGTGACGATAATCGTCCAAGCAAGGTTGGGTCTGCGCTTTCTGGCGCATTGACTGGCAGCGCCATAGGGTACATGATGACCGAAGGGATTACAAAAGGAGCATTTGCTGGAGGAGTTCCTGGCGCAGTGATTGGTGGAGTTCTTGGCCTTGCCGGCGGGCTTTTTAGCAGTTAACAGCCTAACATTTTGTTAGGCAGATTTTTGGAGGTTTAAAATGGCAGCTTACAACGGTTTTGGTGGTGGGCCTTTGCTCCTTGCAGACTTAATGGAAGGGCTGTTTGGCAATAAGAAAAACAACTATCCTGATCCGACTGGGCTTGCTAGCGGCGCGATGGGAGCTCCTGTCTACAACAATAGCGTTGCTCCGTCTGCTTACGGTGACCTTGGCGGGCTTGCTAGTGGTGCTTTTGGAAGTCCGGCGTATAATACGGACAATGCAACCGGACCGACGAGGTATGGCATGTCAAGCATGATGCCATTGCTCTTGACACAGTTGGGCGGCGTGGCTGCTATTGGTGCTAACAATCCTGCAATGGCTGCGTTTAGCCAAGTCGGGCAGCAGATGGCAACTGGAACTCTTGAAGATGTTTATATGAGGGAACTGCGAAAAGACCCGATGGCTACGCCACCGCCGATGTTGGACAGGAATGCGGCGCGGCTCATGCGGCAAGAGGTTATGCAGACTGAGGAGTTTAAAGCTAAGCGTGTAAAGTCTGACTTCGACATGATATCCAAAATGATGGAGATGGGATTTGCGCAAGAGCAAATAGATCTCGCCAGACAGCAGTTTGCAGATACACATCTCACAAGCCAACTGACACAGAAGAAGACGCAACAAGAAATCGACCTCGGAGAGAAATTTGGAGCAAGAGAAGCTGAAGTAAAGATAAAAGCCATGGAATCGCAATCAGGTTATTGGACTAATATGGGAGAAAGTTCAAAAATTCGCGCGGAGAATATAGGGCAAGGCAGGGCACTTTCGCCGTCAGCAGCAGCCACAGAAATGGTAAATCGCTATGGCTATTTACTTCCGCCTGAGGTCAAGGAGGATTATCTCGCTGGGCGTATTATGGGAGATGAGGCTTATACTGCTATGATGGCTGCTATACAAGCTTCTAATCCTACAGAGGCGGCGCGAATAGCACAAGAGTATCAATGGCTTCGTGGATTGTCACGAGCTGGCGCTGGAACTTCTGCTGGCGCTCTGCAAAGCGGCGGAGCTGGGCAAAAGGTTCCGCCGCTAGTCGGGGCTGTAGAGCAAGAAGCTCCGCCGTTGCTTCAGCGAACGCTTTCACCGGCTGACATTGCAGCTATAACTCCTTTTGTGTCTGCAAACGGACAGCCACGAGGTGTTGCTCCCATGAATCCTGAGCAGTTTGACAATCAGGCAGGAGAATTGCATGTGGCTCCTAATGACACTAGATTTAAGGTAACCTCGAGATTTGTTATAATTGCAGACGATCCACCAGGAGCGCCGCCCGCGCCGACAGCTCCTGCGGTTGCTCCTGCAAGTGCGCCGTTTAAGAAGGCTGCTAGTGAAGCTTCTAGCGCTGTTGGGCAAACATTGCTGAATGAGGGGATTCGCACGTTGGGTAATCTTAAAACAGCGGCAGACAAAGGGCTAACAACAATAGAAGACTTTGTAGCGTCTAAGCTTCGTAGCAAGAGCGAAGCTGAAAAGCAGGATATTGTTGATATTAAAAAGTCGGATGCGTCGATAACAGAGAAAGCTTTGTCAGCAGCAAAGAAGCTAGAGATAGACAACAATCCTATTTTGAATCAAATTAAACGCGATGTTAGCTTTGCTAAATGGATCTTTAATCTGATGTGGGAAGAGGCGACAACGCCAATACCTCTTGCGCCTATTGGTAAGGAGAAATAATATGCCTACTCTTTTAGATCCAGCATTGTTTGGTGTGCGCAAAGCGGCTCCGACGCCGACGACTGGCACAGTTCTTACTCCGAGCCTTTTTGGTATTACTGATCCTAATTGGCGGCCGGTAAGCGCTTTACACGCAGCACAAGAGTCTACGCCTAAGCCTCCACAAGAGCCTGGACTTTTAGAGTCCGGTTACCATGCTTTTGAAGGCTTGCAGCTAGATATGGCTGCTAGCGTAGCTCGACAAGCGGGCTACACAGAGTTTGCGAACGGACTAGACGAGGTTGTTAAGTATGACTTTAACACTAGCCCTAAGCATCCTATTGCTAATTTTGTTGGTGGCGTCAGCGGGTCAACAGCTATGATGGCTTCGGCGATAGTGGCCGGCGGAGCAGCAGGGATAGCGCTTGCAATACCGCCATTAGCTACATTCTTTTTGTCTGGAAAAGACAAGACAGAAAAGTTTATCAATGACTGGAGCGCAAAAACAAGACAGCGTGTGTCGCCAGGCGTGAGAATGACCGCGGCGATTGTAGCTGGCGCTGCGGATGCTGGGCTTGAGGCCGGCAGTTTGGGTCTCTTGAAGCATTGGCTTCTCGGTGTATCTAAAGAAGCAGCAGGCACAGGCTTAAAATTTGCGCTGAAAATGATGGGTGAAGAAGCTACAGAAGAGCCTATCGAGTCGCTTATAACACAGGCTGCACGTAGCGTTGCAACGACTCCGGCTGCTGGTTTTGATGTGGAGGGCTTGACGCCAGCGGAAGCTACAAAGAAACTCGCAACTGGATACGCAGTAGATGCTGCTGGCGGCGCCCTTGGCGGCGGAATGATGGCGGGAATTGCACTCGGAACAAAAGCTGCACAAGCTTCGCGAGAGGATGACACGCCTCCGAAACCAAAGACACAAGAAGATGAGGACAAAAAGCAAAAGTTGGTAGACGCGTTGAGCAATCTTGCAAAGGAAGTCGGCGTTGGTACTCCTGAGGAGCCTTCAGCGGAAGATCTTTCTGGTGAAGCTCCACCAAAGCTGCCAAAGCCTCCAAAGCCTCCAAAGCAGCCTCGCTCATCGTTTTATGACGTAGAAGGCTTAGTGCTCATAAAGCCTGCCAAAGACGCTACTTCTGACGACATTCGCAGTGTGGCCGAAGCCGCACTAGCTAGCGGCGCGAAGAATGTTATAACTGTGGTGCCTACTGCGCGAGTGCGTGCTTTTATGAATGCAGGATTTAAAATCTCGCAGCATGACAGCATTATCGCAGAAATGATCTATGATCCGGAGCGACCGCCAACAGAGCCGCCAACAGAACCTCCGCCGCCGACAGAACCGCCACCACCGACAGCACTCCCTCTTACAAAGCCTCCTCCGCCAGAGACTGAAACTCCTGAGGTTACAGAAACCATAGTCGAACCTTCTGGCACTGTGCCATCTGTAGCAAGAGAGAAACGTCTGCCGCTAGCAAACATACAGTTGTACGATCGTGTAGACGCTGCGCTGCAGCGCTTGCTAACTAAACCGCCTAAACGTCGCACTAAATCTGACATAGCAAGAATATCGCAGCTTCGAACCCTTGCAGGAAAGCTAGAAAAACGACTTGGAGAAGTCGTCGTTCCGTCAAAAGCTCCGAAGAAAGCATTAACACGAGTATCTGTTTTTCCGATTGCAGATGGCTGGCATATTGTAGCGATGTCAGATGCTGGAAGAAGCTTAGCGTTCGACGCAACATTTGCTGATAGCAAAAAAACCATCGCCGCGCATCTTCGACGTCAAGGCGCAGGCCAGGCAGCTGACGAGGTCGAAGCTTCTACTGAATTTCAAGTAATGGAACTTCCAGAAGAGCTTACAGCAGAAAGTCAAGAGCTCACAACTGCTGAGAGAGCTGAACTATCTGCTATAGACGCAGAGCGAGAAGCTGAAGACGAACAATGGCGCCGCGATGAAGCTGCACGCAAAAAGCTTGATCGTGAGTGGGGCTGGAGTAAAGCTGAAGCTCAACCACTTGAAGAAACTGTTAAGATCCGCACACCAGAAAACATTTTGCTTGATGGTGGATTTACAGCAGAAGAAGTTGCTCGTATAATGCGCTCGCGAGCAATGCTTCCAACAAAGAAGAAGCCTGGGTTTGAAGATCTAAACGATTGGCAGACAACTGTGGCATATGATCTAGCAGGTCGACGTAAGCGGGCACTTGCAAGAAAAGGCAAAGCTGTAAAGCCACAAGTGCCTGCAGCGCCCGCAGCGGTGAAAGCTTTACCTCCGCCGCCTGACGATTTTACTTTGACTGTAAAGCTCGGAGAGTCGTTCGTTAGAGAAATGCCGGACGATTTTGTAGCATTGCTAAAGAGTCGTCTTTCAAAGATTAAAACAGCAGCAAGCTTCTCGCAAGCTTACAAAGGCTTGCAGCTTGTGCTTGCTGACAACCCTAAGCTTCGAAAGAAGCTAAAGGAGCACATTGAAAGCAGCCCAAAGTTTGTCGATATGCCGCAAGAGCAACTTGTAAACGCAGGGTTGCTAAGCTTGATGGACGAAACGCTAGCGCGCAAAATCTTTGCAGAGGCTCAGCCTCAGGAGAAAAAAAATGAACCAACAGAACCGGCTGTTAGCAGCACAACTGAAGGCGTACAAGAGCCTAAAGTCCCAACTTCCGCAAGCCCAGGGGCAGGAGAAGATCCGCGTGTTGCGCTCGTTAGGCAAATTAAATGCTTTGCTGTCGGAGAGGCACTTGACAAAGTTCGAGCTGCTTTGGCAACTTTACCAATAGGAATGCTGGAGCATATAGTAGCTACTAATTTAGCTATATACGCTGGAGCTTCGCAGGTAGAAGCAGTTGGCGAACATATATTTAATAGCATAAAAAATAAGACAAACTTACATACTAAAGCTGCTATAGCTGCTGTTGATCGAATACTATCAAAAGGTGCAACTAATGAAGAATTGCGAAAGGATGCTGGCAATGCGGCAAAAACCGGTATAGCACTTGCATATCATCAGCCGATAGGACACTACATTTTTATCAGCGAGTCAGGCTTGTATATAGAGCCCGAAAATTTGTTAGCTGTGCTTCGCCACGAAGTTTTTCATAGCATGCTTTCAACGATGTCGAGTCAGACGCGCTATAAATTGCTTAATGTTGGCACAGCACATCTTTCAAATCTTTTAAGACGACTTACGCTATCGAATTCTTTACGAGAAGCTCTTAATGTACGTAAAGAATTGCAGTTCTCTATAATAGAAAAAGAGGCTGGCACTTTATACGACTTATTGCCTTGGGAGTTAGTAAGAAGATCAGACTCGAATCTTGATGCTTATGAAGCTTTTGGTGCTAGTTTTGGATGCGCCGACAATAATCAGTTAGGACTTATAGCTACTTTCTTGCTTGAAAACAAGAAGAAGTCGCCCGAATTTTTTGATCGTATGCTTCAATGCCTTTCTTTGTTAGACTCTGCTGAGGCTCTTGCCTCTATGGCAGAGCATGCCGAATTGTGTGACGTGCTATTAGCGGAATTATCTTCGCAGCCCGACGCTTACGAACAAGCTACAGATATTCTTTTTGGAGAGGAGACAGAACGTGGATCAGAAAACCAAGAGCCTATTGCTCAAAGAATTACAGGAACTGAACAAGGAGCTTCACCAGATGCAACTACAAGCGCTACAATCAGTGAAGAACCAGTTGAAAGCCGAGAAGGCGAAGTCACAGCCGAACTTCTTCAACCTTCAGCATTTAGAGCGCGAGCAAAGAAATATCATGTCAAAGCTGACAAAGAAGACGATACAAATCGTATACTAGATGCGCTTGACCAGCTGTCAGACTATGCAAAGAAGTTAATAGTCGAAAGAAATGTACAGTTTTATAATGTAAATGCAGGATCGTCGGCTGCATTAATGAATAAACTGCTGACGCAACTTAAAGCCGACAGACCAGACATAACAAGCAGCGAGCTACAAAAACTTGAGAACGACCTTCGTAATCTGCCGGATACGATTGTTGGCGTGCGGCTGAGCCCTACAACTGTTATTGCTCTGCGCGCAATTAACAATTCCATAGAGCCGCTTGCTTTTACTATTGGGCATGAACTTGGACACATTGCTACAGATGTCAACGAAGCTGGAATTCCTGCTCTTGTTGACCTTATACATTCAAATGTTGGTGCTGTAATAGACTCGATGCAACGCCGCGGCTGGGTGTCTGCTGAGAAGTTAGATGCAATGCGACATGTTATTTCTACACATCCGTTATTAAGCATAGCTATTGAAACGCACCAAATCCTGCGGCATCTTCTATATACTGTAGAGGCAAACGCCCTTCGCAATGCTATTCACGACGAGATAGAAGCTCGCGGCCTTGCTCCAGGAATTCGTTATGACATAGTAGATCTTGTCTTCGCATCGCTTCTTCCAAAAGAAGCGCTGTTTGGCTTTGTTGCGCCTTCAGGAGAAATTGCTGCTCATGTTTTTGCCAATATGAATGTTAATCAAGCAAAGCCCAACGCTTACGAGCAAGCGGCGGATGTTCTTTTCAGAAAGGAGACAGAACGTGGATCAGAAAACCAAGAGCCTATTGCTCAAAGAATTACAGGAACTGAACAAGGAGCTGAAGGCGGCGCGGAAGGAGAGCAACGGACAGCTGAATCCGAAAGTCGCGAGCTTAGAGCAAGACAAGCAGGAGATTTTATCGTCGCTGGGACTGTCGAAGAGCGAAGCTATTTACTAAATGTAATAGCAGCTCTTCCGAAGGATATCTGGAACTTCATTGTTCAGCAAGGCACAAGGTTTTACCCACCGAGCTCTATGCAAGAGTATGTAAAGCTTTTGCTAGACGCTAAAACTAACGCCTTTTCGTCGCTAGACGAAGGAATGCGGACATTAAAATCCAGAGAATCTTTCACTTACGCAGAGTACGAGCGAGCTTCTGGCTCTGTATTTTTTTACCATACAACAAGCAATCCATTATTTTTAGAGACGTTGCTTCACGAGCTCGGGCATCATTGGAATATGGCCGTAGCCTCCTCACAGCAACGTGTAGCGCTTTTGCAAGCCGCTTTGCCGCTACGGCTGGCGCAAATGCGTGCTCGCGAAGGAATCACTGCGGACATGGATGCTAAAGTCGATGCTTCTATTAGCATAAATAAAGCGGTGTTAGCTTCGTATATTAGTGAGGCTGGCAATGACGCTGATCGGCTAGACAGTGGAATTCATGCAGCTGCTCGTGTTGCTTGGTACAATGTCAAAGATCTTGCTTCGTCTAAGTATGTAGAAACGGAGATTCTTAGTTTGCTAGACGAAAAAACACAGTTACTGCTTGCTAAGCGAAGTCGCAGCGAACACCTTGCGCGCTTATGGGAAGCTCCTGGCGTTGCGCAGCTTGCAGTCACAATGACAAAAGGAGGGATAAAGCTGCCAACAGATATGTCAGCGTTGCAGCTTGGCGAAGCGCCGATCGCACAAGCAAAAACTGCTGAACAGCATTCCGCTACTGATGCTCTGATTGCCGCTGCAAAGTCATTAGGCATGTATTATTCTTATGATCAATATGTTGACATGCTCAAAACTAAACGTAAATCCAGCTGGGGCTTTATAGCGCCTGATGGCGGTTTTATAGCAAACACTGCATCACATTTAGACACAGCTACCAAGCTATTTAGAAAAGCGAAGCTTCCTAATAAAGAAGTTGATGGAATGATCGATGCTGGATTTGTTAGAGTTCACGGTTCGTCGTTTACATTTACGCAGACTTTGACAGCTCCGCAAGTCGATACAATGCTTCTTGTAGTATATAATCAAGCTGATCGTATCAGCGCTAGCTTTGCTTATCTAGCCGATACAGATGCACAACGACGCGACCCTACGGGCTATCATGGCTATAAGCATGTTAGCAGAGACTATTATGATACAATAGCTTCTTTTCTAGAATCGTATAAAAACCCTATTGCTCAGATTGACATGTCTGCAGCTGAGCTTCAGCAGCTGCTTACACTTAGCAACGAGCTAATTCCAAACACCGATCCTCGCGTTGCGGCGCTCGTTGCAGGCCTAGCTGCGGAGCTTGGCTTTGAGATCGAGTACACTGACGAAGAGCCAACAGTCGACGGTGACCAAGTTACTGGAATGTACTTTGAGCGCAACGGCAAGCGTGTCATTCGGCTTCCAAAGTGGGTAAAGGTTAATACTATCGGGCACGAAGCTGGTCACGGACTTGTAAGAGCTCTTGGACGAAACCATAAGCATGCGCAAGAACTTATAACGCTTGGTAGTGGGGATCTTGAGGCGGGACTTGATATTCTCGGGGACTTCTTTGCGGGGCGGTTGCTGGCGGCCAATCCAACGCTTTATCAGCGCGTCGTAGAGTGGATTCAAGGCTTGTGGATAGCAGCAAAGGAAACGCTGGGACTAAAGCTGACACAAGATCAAGTGCTCAAAGTCTTGACGGACTATCTTGTCGGAGACAAAAAGCTGCAAGCCGCAGGACAGCCGTCAGCGAAAGCTCAGTATCAGACACAACAAATTTCAAAAAAGCTCAACGATGCTGCTTTTAGCTCTAGCCAACTTTTTGATGTAATGGAACTCTTCAAGCCGTTTAAAACACATACTGGCAAGCTTGTTAAACAACACGTTTATGGCTTCATTACACCTGATGGAAAGATTTTACAAGCTTTAGGCGGGCACGACGATATAGCTATACTTGTCTTAGAGGAAGCTAAAGTAGCTGAGTTGCCAGATCGTCGTACCGGCTCAACTTTAGTTCATTATGGTTTTATTCGCGTAGATAGCGGCACACTTGAAATAGAGCAAACTCCGACTGATGCACAAGTAGCTACGATAGATATTTTGTTACATCATCCTGACTTTGCTGAGGGTGGTGTCGTCGCTTTTTACGAAGATACACCATTTCAGCGCGAGACAATGCATACGCCTACTGGATATTTAAGATATTCTGCTCGTGATGCTATAAACAATAATCGTTTTTTATCCTTTATTAAGTCTTATAAAAATCCGTTCGAGCATAAAACTAGTGCGCAACAAACCACTGACGCAGTCTACTCCGACCTTACAAAGAAGCGAGACGACGAAGCTGTCGAGTATCAACGCGCGCGCCGAGCTCGCACACCGCAGAACAGCCTCGGCTTGTTCTTGTCTAACGAGCAAGCGCAGAAAGTTTTCACGATTGTGCAGTCCGTGATAAACTTGCCAAGATATTCTACGCCGTTGTCCGAGATCAACCGTGATGCTAGAGCTAACTACACGCCGGCAAAAATGTCTAGAATTATCGACAAAGCTCTTGCTAAAAAAGGGCTGGAAACAGACGAGATCCAGGCGCTGCGCAGCGTTACCGCGATGGTTTTAGACTATGCAGGAACAATACATGCAGAAAGTGAGGAGCTTGCTCGCAATGGCAAGCTACAAGAGTCAGACGAAAAGCTGCTGCAAGCTCACCTAATAGCTGCACCGTTTTTGGCTGCGCAGCAAGCTGCTGCGTCTAAAGCAGGCACAGACCTTAGAATTCATGGCCTTGATGTTGCACAAGTAGAATCTGTAAGTGTAAGAAAAATCGCGCTGTTAAACGCGATTTTGGCAAAGCAGCAAAAAACGCTGCTTGATCTCACGAAGAACGAAAAGCTTCGCGCTTTGATGGTTAATCCTGATGATCCTTTATCTGTACGCGCGCTTATTGAGTCGTTGTCTCCGCCGACGTTGTGGGATTTTATTTCCAACTACTACTACAACAATATTCTTGGAGCGCTGAGTGTGCCGACGACTAACATCATTGGCAACACGTTACGCCTCGCGGTGCAGATTGTGGAAGATGCGACAGCAGCGTCTACCGACGCCTTGCTAGGTCGGCTTGGTCTTAGCGAGCTTGTTCTTGGCCGCAAAGAGCGCACTCGGTTTCTGCGGGATGTATTTGCTAATTTGTCTGGCGCTTGGAAGCTTGGTAGAGGCTTTGAAGCAGCAAAGCTAGAGTTTTTACATCCTTACAGAAAAGCTGCAGAAGACCTTATGGGTGATGAGCTGTTTAAGTTTATTGCAGACATAGGACATCTTTCGGTGGATCCTGCAGGTAACTTAGCAAAGCGTGTCGAAAGCCCGACAGGCAAAAAGCTTTTACATGCTTATGGATGGGTTGAGAACATTCCGTTACGCATGGCTATTGCTGGCGATTTGCTCTTTCGCTCTTACCATTATGAAGCTTGGATGCGTAAGATGGCTTACGACGAAGCATCAGCTGCCGGCGAGAGGTTTGGCTCGGAAAGCTGGCGCAAGTTTGTCAACGCCGCAATGACAAGATTGGCTGACAATGACGGAGCCAAAACTGAAGCTGCTAACGTTGCCGCCAACCGTGTCTTTATGGGAAAAGCGGGCGTCATTCTTCGCTTTGTGAACCAGCTGCGAACATGGTCCGCGATGGTAGACAGCGACAGCGCAACGCTACGAAACGTTGGTGGGGCGCTCGCGACAGCCATCAAGATGATCATTCCGATGGTTCACACACACGCAAAGATTTTTGAGTTTGGAATGCAGCATGTGCCAGGCGTGGGACTGCTGATGGATGCGGGGAAGCGTGCCGCAAAGAACGCGAATCAGTTTATTCCTGATCTTGATCCTGCGGACACAATAGCGCGGCAGATCCTTGGCACGCTTATTTTGGCAATGCTTTGGTGGCTGATGGAAGAGGGAGAAGAGATTACAGGAATGGCGCCGCGAGATCCAAACGAGCGGGAAAGCTGGTATAGGCAAGGCAAGATGCCTTACAGCGTTAACTACAACGGAACGTGGGTCACCTATGATATGGTAGACAGCTTTGGCGCTGGCGCTGTCATGAAGTTGGCTGCTAACGCTCGTGATTTATGGCTTCGAGCCCCTGACTTTGATACTGGACAAAAGATCTTTGAAGACGCAGCATTTCGAATAAAAGACATCTTAACGTCTAGTCCGTTTGCTGACACTGCAGATCGCCTTATGAACGTGTATGGTATTGCGGATATTTTTAAGAAGCTACCGGCAAATATGCTGCCTGCGGCGGGCTTCACTCGCTGGGCGAGTAAGATTCACGAGGCTGCTACGCAAGGCTATGTGACGGTACTACAGAAGGATGTGCCGTCAAGCTACTACCCGCCGCCATACCAGACAATCTTACATGCAAACACTCCAACTCGGCTCAACGTCTATGGCGAGGACGTTCACATTCCGACGAGTGTCTTGCAGGAGTTCTTGCCGTTGAAATGGCGTAAAGACAATCCTGGAAAGCTAGAGCCGGTGTTTGACGAGATTGGATACTATCCAGCGATGCCGGGAAGGACGCTTACAATCGGCCGCACGCCGGTAAAGATTCCAGATGACCTCTACCGGCAGCATGTTGTGTTTACAGGGCAGATGCTCAAGCAACAGTTAGAGCGCTTTGACTACGACGGGCGAACGACAGAAATGAAACTGCTTCTCGTGAAGCGCATCGTCAGCAAGGTGCATGAGCACGCTGAGAAGAAAGTCAAAGCTGAGCTTGTTCGTCAAGGCTTTTATCGAGAGGCGCGGGAGCTGCAGCTGGCGCAATGAGTGCGGTTATCCTTTGGGTAATGAACTCCGCAATGTATGGCTCTAGCCATCGCACGCCGCTAAGGTCTTCGCGGTCGTTGATGTAGCGTTCTGCAAGTTCTGCAGTGACTCCTAAATCGTCTAGGTAGTAGTAAAGCTCGCTCGCAGGTTGAGCTCCAGCATAAGCTAAAAAAATCTCGTGAGCGAGCTGTTTGTCTGCTTGTAGGATTTGCCTTACAAGCTCTTGCGTCGGAATATCTAGCTCTACTTCTACTGCAGCAAGCCCATGATTGCGCACTTTCAGTTCACGTGTTGTTAGATGGATCATCTGTTGTCTCCTTCTCCTTTGATTGTACCTCTAGCCATTCTGTCTTGAAGCTTCTCTATATTTCGTTTTGCTATTTGCTCAAGACTTAAATGCAGCTCTGTGCAGAGCTGCGAAAGATACCAAAGCGCATCGCCAATTTCGTCTGCAATAGCTGCGCACTGTGATTCCGAAATCTGACAATTATTGTCTCGCATTGCCTTCTTTACTTTGCCTGCTATCTCTCCAGCTTCAGAGTTAGCACCAAGCGCTGTATAACAAATGCCGTCAAATCCTGTTCTTGGATAGACAGCTGTTAGCTCTGAATCTCTTTGATAGTCGTTAAAGCTATAAAGGTCTTTCATCAGTATGTCCTCCTCTTCTGCATAACTGGCAACTCACTTCGATTTAGAAAGTAAAGTATGCCAGAGCCTTCGCTTTGAACAGTAAACTCTAGACTTCTCTTATTGACATAGACAAGCCGCAAGTTGCTCTGCCGTCCTTCATCTTGTTTAGGCCTGCGCTTTGCGATCAGCTTAGCTACAGCAACTAGAGGGCTAGACGCAACAACTACTGTTGGATTGCAAATATGCGAAGTTGTTATGTCATAAGTGTATTCTATCATTTAAGCTTTCTTTCTGCCTAACAAAATGTTAGGCTGTTATTTTCTTGGGCGCCTTAAGAACTGCACGGTCGGACTTTTAGGATTGCTAACGTCCATTCGTACAAGCTCCCGTGAGACCAGATTTGTTAAGATTTTTTGCAAATCCTCGACAAAGATGTCCGTCGAGAACTCGTTTAAGATGTCTGCCAATGGCAAGAGTTGACGCTCTTCTATCATAGCAAAAACAGCAGCTTGTCCCGCTGCCAGCGGGTTTGTGCCATAGCCTTCGAAAACAAGAGGCATTCGACTTTCGGTGTCGTAAAGCCAGCTAAGCGCTCGATTTACGTCAGCGCTATGTATGAGTAAGTCGTCGCCACGAGCCGCGCTGGAGATCATAGAAAGCTTTGCTAGATGTGTCGGACGGCGGCTGTTGTAGCTGTGAAAGCGCACGTTTTTTATTCGTGTCTTGCGCTCTTCTGTGTCTGGCTTGCCTAAAACGTACCAATCGTCGAACTGCTTTCGTCCGTTTGGCGTAAAATAAAAGATGCCTCGCATTGCAAGGATTTGTTTAAGATCATACAGCAAGTTATCCCAAAGAGCTTGGTTCTTGTGTACGATTTCTTTGCTGAGAGAGTCACACTGAATAGGTGAAATTGTATCTCCTTTCATCTTTTCTGAAACAAACACGACGCGACTTGTGAAACCTCCGCCGATAAGGTCAGACGGCAAAGCCGCTTGTATTGTCATTGGTGTAGTGGCTCCAATAAGATTTATCCAAACACCGTCGATCGTCTCAACGTCACGAGACTTTGTGCGCTTCTTCCACTCATCTTGACAGTCGAACCAGTCACAAAGGTCCGAAAGCATATCTTGCTCGTTATAGCCAAGAAATACAGTAAGCTCTTCGCTAAAAACGGTCAAAGAGTTGTGAACCACTGAACGTCCGTCAGGCATTATTACTTGCGCCGCGGCGTCTTTAAATTCGTCTATCAGCGCCTGCCGCGTAGACGCATTGGCGGCAATTTTTATTCCAACCTCGCTTAAAATCCATTTCGGAATTTGAAGCGCGCTGCCTTTTCTGGTTTCGCCACTCGGGCCAACAAGAATTATAAACATGTTCGGATATAACGGCCGGCCAAGTCCCCAAGGTGTATAGCATTTACGCTGAAGAGCTGCAGCTACTACCGAAATTCCCGACCACAGCTTATAACTCTGCGGAGGCTCCGAGTCTTTTACATACTTCATATAACCATCCAGCCAATCTGGCAGGAGACGTAAACTCATCTTTTGGAACCTCCTGTAAACCTTGAGGGTTCTTCGTCGAGCCCTTTCCTTTGTTAAGACCGACGGCAAAGTCAGCCGGAATAACGAAGCTGCGCATTCCTGTTTTTAGCGGGGTCTCTAGCGAGGACTTTAACGCAAACATGCAACTGCTAAGAGCTTGTGTGCCCATACTTAATGGGTATTGAAATGCTATGCTGTCGTGTCCTTGGTCGAGCACTTGAACGGGCGTTATGTCAGGCGCCGTTGAATAATACAATGGCTCCAGCCCTCGCATGTTGATAACGTCTCCAACAGTGCTTTGCGGAACATAGTCATATCCTGCTCTATTTAGCTCGCCGATGTTTCCAGTATCGAGAAACCTGCGCTTCTTTCCCAAGAGATTCACTAGGTAGCCTTTTTCTTTTAATTGGTACTGTACCATGCCATGCCCTCGCAAGATTTCTGGGTACACTCTGAAGTACGAGTCTCTTAAAAAAGCGGCCTCTGACCGATCAACTTCAAGCCGAATAGCAAATCTGTCTATTCCTAAGCCGTAGTTTAGCGCGTGATTGCACACTTTGCCAATGCTGCGTTCAGAGTATATTCCACCGCCGATGTTCGTGCTTCCGACCTTGTCGCTTATCTCTTCTATTGGTTTTCCGAAGATAAGCGACGCTGTTTTCTTGTGAATGTCTACGCCTGACTCGAACGCCGCGATCATCTCGACGACGTCCCAGATATAAGCTACAACACGAGCCTCAGCCTGTGAAAGGTCGACGTTTATAAGCAGAAACCCAAGGTCAGCTAAAAAGTGCCTCCGAATTTCGGGCGGTTGATTTTGCATGTTCATGCCAGTGCCGAAGATCGTCTTAGACGAAGACAATCTACTGCCTGCGCCGACTGGATTGTAAGATGTACGAAGTCTGTTGTCAGCGTCTAGCGACATTAAGAAGAACGTAGACAACCTTGTAGACTTGCTTCTGTACATGTTTACCAAGCGAGCTTGCCGCAGCCCGTAGTTTGCGTGTATGCGCTTCATAGCATCTACGTCTGTTGTAGGCTTTTTGTCTTTTGTGTACGGCTTGATTTTCAGCGTGCCATAAAAATAGTCTGCAAGCTGCTTTGGGCTTTTTGGATTGAGCTCAAAGCCACAAACCTTGTGAAGTTCTTGAAGAAGATTTGCTAACTCTACTTTTAGTTCTTCTGCTTGAAGCTTAACGCTAGCTACGTCAACCAGCATGCCCCGCTCCTGCATGTAAAGCAAGACCTTCATCAAGCGACATTTGTGCAAGTAGTAGTCGAAGGCTCCATCGGCATTAAGCAGCTTAAGCTGCTCGTTGAGAATGGGAAAGCAAACAGCGGCATCTAATGCGTTGTAGCGACGAAACATCTGCTCGTCTCGCTTACCACCAGCGCTGTGAAGCTTTCCATCGTCTTTGTAGTAAGCTTGTCGAGTGTAAATGCTGGTTTGAAAAGCAAGTGTCTTTGGAAAGTCCGGAAAGAGAATATTCTGTGCAACCATCGTGTCATGAATTTGACAATGCGTTATGATGCCATAACGACGTAAGAGAAAGTTGAGGTCGAACATGAGATTTTGGCCTAGAACTGTAGCAGTTTCAGTCGCTAAGGCGATGGCAAGCCGACGCAGGATCTCAGATTCTTCCGGCGGAGAAAACACGTCGTTTGCACCGCTACACAGCGGGATAGACATAACGTCTTTCTCGCTTAGCCCAACAGCGATGTGTGTTATTTCGGCCTGAGCTGTGTTTTTAATGAAGGCAACTTCAATGTCTAGACTAAACATGCTAGCGGTGGCTGTAGCTGTAAGCCATTCGCAAGCTTCTGCAAAGCTTGGAGAGAGGTTGAAACGATAGTCAGGAGAGTTTATTTCAGGGATCAAGCTTTCGGTGCTTGCTCGCTGCAGATCAGCAATAATGTAGTAGCGTGTGAGGTAGTCTCCGCGCAGAGCTGCACTCGGATGGATAGTTGGAACTATTTTGCGTCCTGGTAAGAGGCTAGAGCTAAGAATTGAGCCACGCCAGCGATGAATCCCAATCTGACCTGTCAGAGCGTAAAGCGCGGTGTTGCCAACCGGCACAATGACGTTAGCTTTAGATTGCTCCAGCTCTCCCTTTAAGCGTGCGACGTTAGCGTCAAAAGTTTCACTTGTCGAAGCTTTACGTCGAGCTGTGTCAAGCTTCAGATAAGGTGTGATGTCGTTTTTGTGTGGATGAAAATTAAATACGTTCGTGAAGTAGACATCACCTTCACAAATATTCGCGGATGCAAGCAGCTGCCGCAAAAGCCGTCCAGCTGATCCAGCAAACGGCCGTCCGCGATACACTTCACTATCGCCAAGAGCCTCACCAACGATGGCTATTGAAGCATCTAAGCGCCCCTCGCAATGTAGTGCCATGTTATTCTCCTTTCGCTTTACAGGCAGCGCTTCTAGCCAAAAAATCTGCAGCTTCGTTGCCTTTGTTTCCGGAATGGCCAGGGGCACGCAGAAAATTTATAGATCTCTGACTTCTAGCTTCGTCGAGTTGCATCCATAGATCTTTATTTTTCACAGGTTCCCAGCCTTTGACCGTCTTGCGACGCCAATCATCCTTTTTCCAAATGTAAATCCAGGCAGTTATGCCACTAAGAACATAGTTGCTGTCAGTGATTAGATTGATGCTTGCTTCTATCGTCGTGGAAAATGGCAAATCTGTTCGCAGTTTAACCGCGTCGAGAATTTGCAGCCCTTTTATAGCAGCTGTCAATTCCATTTTGTTATTGGTAGTATGCTCTGCATGCCCAGAGACTTGCTGCTGATATATCAAGCGCCCGAATTGAAGCACCTCGAGTACTGCTGCCCAACCTCCTGGGCCAGGATTGCCAATACAAGCGCCATCAGTATAGATGTTTATTTCATACATTAGCTTCCTCCTGCTTTATAATATAAATCTCGTGTTAACTTAACGTCAGTCATTGCGTCATGTAGATCAAGAGCATCAACATCGACACCAAACACTCGCGCTGCGTCACCTAGTTTATGCTTTCTGCTTTCTAGCCATTTATTCGGCTCAGCCATAAAACAAAGCGCCGCGACATCTATTGGCGGAAAGCTGCAGTACGATCCAAAGTATGGAAAGCCGAGCATCTCACACCAAGCAAACACGAAGTCCCAGTCAAACCTAGCGTTGTATCCAATAAAAGCAAGCTTGTCGTTGTAGTCAAAGCGATCTACAACTTTGTCTAAGTCTGCCTTAAGCTTGTCGAGAGCAACGCTCGGATCGTAACACAGCGCGCCTGCGTTAGTGCTGTGCTGTTTAAGCCAAGCGTGCTGCATTGTTAAAGCAGCCTTGTCCCATTGCCGCGTTGCTGGCGGCGTAATGCGCAGATTGCTTGTCTGTACAGCTTGCCCGTCGATGTCTATGATATACGCTAGCTGCCAAATGCTGCATGTCCGTGAGTCTAAGCCGGTAGTCTCAACATCAACAAACAATTTCTTTTTTATTGGTTCTATCATTTTAACTTCCTCTCACATAAGACGTATATTGTCCTGGTTCTCGCTCATTCGCCCGACGCACAAACTCAGCGCGGAACTCCGGCTCGATGTCAAAACCAAAGCCAGAGCAGCGAATATTTGCGGCTGCTAGCAGCGCATTACCACTACCGAGAAACGGCACTAGCACTTTACTGTTTGGCAAAACCAACGCCGACATTACTTCTTGCAAGAGCTCTATCGGCTTTTCTGTTGGGTGCGTGCGTAAGCTCTGCGAGACTATTGGAAATGTAAAGACATTTCCGCCAATGCGATTAGGATTGACAGGCCGCGCTGGATCTCGTCCGACGTACAAAATCGGCTCGTAGTGGTTAGCGAGAAAGCGCTGAGGCGGGATTGCGTTGTTTTTCACCCAAATTGCAGGCACGCTACGCGGAGCAAGATTTAGTTCAGACAAAACAGCAATAATGTCATGCTGATACTTGTAATCATGCCAAATAACCATCCAGCCGGTGTCTTTTAGAGTCTTTGCGCACAGCATTAATACTGTAGTGCACCATGACAAATACGAAGCGTCAGAGTCAAAAGCATTATAGCTTCCTGTAACCTGCTGCGCCATTTCAACAGGAATTCTATACCTACGGCGAAGCTCGACATTGTAAGGCCAATCAAGATCGATGTAGTCAATAGACGCAGGCGGAACTTCTGCCAGACCCTCCAACGCGTCGCGCAGAATATACGACTCGCAAAGCTTAGCTCGAATTTCGTCGACTGGTTGAGGCTCGACAGATATCTCAGCGTAGACACGCTTTGCGATGTGTTCCGCCACACGTTGAGCGTCGGCCGCAGTACAACATTTTTCAAGCTCTGGCATTATTTCTAGACACTCTGCAAGTTCTAGCATTCGTGCTGTATGCACAGGCGTAAAGCCAACAAGTTCTGCGGTTTTTTGCTTTGACCAACCGACGTCGTTTGTCTTTCCATGCCCAACAGCTTCACCATGAATGTCAGTTTCAGTTTCATGAATAGCTTTCACGAGCCGATGCTGCTCTTGCCAAGTGAGTTGCTCACGCTGAATGTTTTCCACTAGTTCGACAAGCTTGCGCTCGCGAGTGTCGGATGTATAATCATACACAGTGCAAGGAACAAGCTGCCAAGCAAGTGGATCTTCGTTACGCAGCTGCTGCAAAGCTTTGTATCGACGACCACCGCATAAAAGTGTGTAAGGCTCTTCGCCGTTTTCTTGTCGCATGACAGTTAAGGGATTGATAAGACCTTGCTTCTTAATGCTGTCTGCAAGGTCTTCTATTTTTTCGTACTTGCGACGAGCTCGCTCATCTATAATGATGTCAACAAACGGAATCAACTCTATTTCAGTTTTTGTTTTCATTAATTAAGCCCTCCAAGAGCTTTATTAAAATATTACGGTCGTCGCTGGTCATGCTGTTTATTATTGAAGTTAATGGTGGCTGCTTGGCTACTCTTGCTTTGGGTGCAGCTTTTGATCTTTGCGTAAGAAAAATTGCTCGTCTGGCGTTACGCCGTGCAAGAACGAGTGTTTCCATTTCGGAAAGTGAGTTAGACAAGTAGTCTCTGCAGATTTCTGCGAGGTTCATTTTGGCAGCTCTCCTTCTAAAATATTGTGAAGGTCTGGATTTTCTTCCATAAGAGCTCGAGCTTCGGCCAGCAAGCTTACAGTTTTGTAGCGAATCAGCATTAGCCCTATCGGGCCAAATTCTTTCGAGATAGCCAGAATGTCTGACAAGACAGGCTCCAAAATGTCATTTCGCTGACCATACGGAAAATATTTACGAAAGTCTTCCGCAAACTCCGACGAGACACCAATGATAAGCCGACTGTCGCGTTTGATGTTTTCATAAGGCATCAGATATCCTCCCTTCAAGAGGTGGCAATGGAGTTGCTATGTTTTTAAGGCAAGCAACAGAGCAAAAAACTTCACACTCTCTGCAGTTGGTTGGGTTATTAGCAAATAACCATCCGCGTTGTATTGCGTTTCTGTCGCAAAGATCATTTTTATGATCGATTTCAACTATTAATTCCTTCCCGCAGTTTCTGCAGCTGTAAATTGTTTGCGTAAACACTCTTGTTATCCAAGGCATTTTAGCTCCTTTCTCGCTTTGGCTAGAGCACCCACTCTCTAGCAACCCTCGGCCAAAAGCCGCGCACCCATCAGAGTTGTAGCTCTCAAAGCTTACCGACCTATGCCGTATCGCATTACGTTATTTTGCGGAAGCCCCTCTTGATCTTCGCGCACTCCAACAACGACGAACCCTTCATGCCCGACAAGCGTATTCATTGGACTGTCGGACAAATCGAGGACAATGTCGCCATCGACAGCGATGCCGAAAGCAACCAGCATTTTTTTGATACGAAGCATCTTGTTGTTTCGCTGTAAATCATCATCTTCGTCGTTCGGATACGGAAGATATTCTCGTATTGGCGCCTTCATTATGTCAACACGATGCTCAAGCTGCAAGCTGATGCTGAGATTTCCGGCTTTGCTTTCGTGCCAGGAAGCTTTTGTAATTTTCACCGGCACTTCCTCGCCAGAGGCATACAGCTCTGGGGTGAACACATTCGAGAAGTTAAGCGTGACTACCTGCATCATTGTGTTTGGGGGCATTGGACGCCCTCCTTTCAAGAGTAAGATTCGCGAGCCGAAGCTCTGCGATCAAGATACTTCTGGTATGATGTTATCTAGCCAAAAATTCAACAGACTTCTCCTTTCTGACTAACAAAATGTTAGGCAGTTAAAATCTTCTTTCCGAAGCTCGGCTTATCCTCGTACTTCCATCCGACCTTTGCGAGGATTTTGTGAATATCGGGCTCTTCAAAAATTTCCAGTTTGCCCTCGCCGATGCGAGTCTTTGCGCCGTACTTGCCATCAGCGTGAACCTGCAACACGTAGCGTGGTTTTCCTTCAATCTGGACGACTCTGGTTATCCACACCTCCATAAACTGATTAGGGATATGAATTGCTTGCTGTCCTGCTAAAGCTGGCATAGTTTCTGCAGTTAGCTCTACTTCGTCTCGCTCGAGTGCTATATGTCCTGTCATGATGACGTCGCAGGGAAGAGCCATAACACCTTTTATATCGTCAACAAAAGTACGAAGCTGCACGCCGTAAGCCGTCTGCGTTGGCACGTCAAGATTGTTTTGCTTCGTCAATGACGACATCCGTACAATAGCGTTCATCATGCTAAGACCAAAGTTTGTCAAGCTGTCAATGGCGTACGTGCCAACACAGTCAAAGAAGTTAGCGGCTTTCAACTCATCATACCGCTTGCACCAGTCGATATACGCGTGTGGCTTTTTCATGCTATCTGAGCTGAAATCTTCTACCAATAAATCGCCGCGTTCAATGAGCGGCAAGAGCGCACTTGTTGTCCATCCACAAGGGTCGAAGCAGTGAAGCAGGATTGGCTTACGCGCCGTGCTGATGAGCCTTGTCTTGCCAGTGCCTTGCTTGCCATAGACAATAGCGTTAAACTTCAAGCGGCTGCGAATTTCGGCAAAATTTGTCTGTATTTGATCGACAAACTCGTTGGCGTTCATGGAACATTCCTTTCACTAATCTCGTTGCACGACTTAAAGCAGTCTTCGTTTTCATCGTCGTACTCGTCGCGGTCGTCGTACTCGTCGGGATCGTCTTGCTCAATCTCCACGCCGTCTTCATCGCCTTCAATATAGTCATCGTTTTCTAGCATTGCTTTGCCCTCCTTTCAATAGAGTAGCATTTATTTTACTTCAATCATGATTTGATTGTGCTCGTTGATTTCAGTCAACGGATTCCAGATTCGCTTCGTGAAGCCTTGCGGCATGTCATCAATGTGATGCAGCGGGTTGTGCCTTGCGCAGCATAACATAAAGTACGGACATCCGCCCCAGTTGCCGCAACCAGTGTCGTCGTAAGGAAAAGCTTTAAGCGCTTGATCCTCTTCGAGGTTGGTGGCTTGTAAAAGCTCGAACTCGTTGAACACAGCGTCGTACCATCGACGAACGTTCACAACCCAAGAGCTAAGAGCTTCTGCCGTCCGACGAACGGGCACTCGCATGAACTCGATGTCTTTGTCATTGGCATAAACGCCGCCGTCTTTCTTAGTTCGTGGAGGGTTGCGAAAGCAAACGCCGTCGATAACAATGCCGTTGATGCGGTTGGCTTCGCCGAAGAGGCAGTGAAGCACAGTTAAGTATGCAGACACTTGATAGCTCAGCGTCCATTGCTGCGCCCATGCTGTTCCAAGCACGTAGCCAGATGTTTTGAAGTCGTAAGCTGTGATGCCATCAGGTGTGTTAACAATGGCGTCCATCTTAAACGCAAGCGTTCGCCCACCGCCGAGGCTAATCGTGCCACCGGTTTCCGTAAAAAGAACCTCGTACTCAACCCGACCGCGATACTGCTCGACGTATATAGCAAGCGCTCGAAGCAGGTTAGGCAAGGTCTTTGGCGACATTAGCACCAGCACTTCTCTTGGAGTGTCTGAGAACTCTTCGTCCCACAAGCGGACAAGCGCGTCTAGCGCTGCGTCTCGCGCATCGTCGCTGAAATGTCCATTCCACACAAGTTCCATAGCTTTGTGCCAAATAGCGCCAACGCGCAAATGATACGAAGGCTTTGTCCAACCAAGCACGTGAGTGTAAAAAAACTTGCGCGGGCATTCACGAAAATCGTGAAGTTTTGTGGAGTCGAGAACAAAAATGTCTGGATTAGATAGAAGAGTCATTGGAATCCTCCTGAGTGCTTTGCGGCTCGTAATGTCGGCTGCGGCAAGTTTCGTCGCAAAAGACGAGCTCGCCGTCTATAAACTTGAAAAGCTGTTCAGCCAGTCTACGCAGATCAGACTCGGCTGTTGCCGATGCTATTTGTTCGAGACAAATACTACGATCGCAGCTGTCGCACTCAACAAACACGCGCACTTTTTGTATTGCGGTTAATGGCATTTTTAGTCTCCTTTAAAGCTTCGTAAGAATTTCTGCAGTACTGGATGAAACATAACGCCGTTTGTTGTTAGATTCATGCAACGGCAAGCTGCTGGCATTCCTATAAGCTGGTCTTGATGCTCCCACCAATAGCTGCGACCTTCAGCTGTTAGTGCCGCGCCTGTTCCAACCCAAGTGTCAGCGACTTCGCCAGAGCTAACAAGCACTGCGCCAAGCCGACCTTTCGGCGTTCTCTCTTGCGAAACTTCCTCTTTAAAGCTTTTGACAGTGCAGATAAATTGTCGCTCAGGCTTTAGCTTCAGCAAGTTCGGTGATCGTCGAAACTCATAAAATGCGTCTGGATTTCGGAGGATTAGGCCTTCAAAGCCATCAGCTAGCAAGTATTGCAGCCATTCGTCTATACGGTCTGCTGTAATACTAGTTGCTCCAACGTAAAGAATTGACTTCTGCGGGAGTATTTCGTGCTCGACAGCAGCTACTAGCTCGAGAATTCTTGTTGATTGCACGTGTCTTTTTTGCTTGCCTCTGCAGAACTCGACTCCGGGATCGTGCGACGGTATTACATCGAATATCCAATACTCCAGCTCGAGCGTCTCTTCGTCAGCGTGCTGCCGCCGCGCTAAGCCGCTAATGTACTCCAGCGGCTGTCCGTGAATGTACAGCTCACCGTCAACGTCGAAGGGTAGCTCAAGCAACAGCTCTTTAATATGCGGAATGCTCATAAACTCGTTGCCTTGCGAGCTGTATGGCACGCCGCCTTTCGTCCAGCATCGGACGCCGTTAAGCTTGGGCTGAGCAAAGAAGGTCTCAGGCCATGATTTCAGGCGACGCGGCTTGAATTTATGCGCTTTCATTACTAACATTTTGACCTCCTGCGACAAGCAACGAACTATTTAATGCGCCGAATTCGCAGCCGAAAAAGTTGCGAAGCTCGCCAAGTAACCCTGGCAAATCTTTTTCTGAACAATGAATGACAATGCTGTAGTCGCCTTGTAGGTCTATCGCAATGATCCACAGCTTTGACTGCTCCCGAATCGCTCCTGTGCAGTTGACAACACGAGAGCGAGGCGCGATGCAAAACTTTCCAGCTGCTGTTATTACTAGCATGTCAGTTGTTCCTGTTATGGTTGGATTGTCGCCGCTTTTGAAGTGTGTGAGTTCCATAGCTTTGCTCCTTTCAAAAAAGCAAAGCCGGCAAACATAAATTAGCTTTGCCGGCTTTGCTAAAATTTGTTTGTTGCTTCTTATTTTTGCGCAGCCGGAGCTGGAGTCGGGGCCGCTGTTTTTGCTATTTTTAGTTGCGCAATAAACGCTTCCAAGTCGATTTCTCCAGATTTTACCCCGCGAAGCACCGCAGAAACCGGATCGATCGCCGGAGTGCTAAGCGTCGCTTTCACACTCCAACGAAAAGCTTGAACAACTTCGTTGACTTTGGCGACATCGCCGCCTTTGTCCAAGAATGTTCGAACACGGTTCGCAACGTCTGTCTTTCGCTTTTCAAGCAAAGCCGACGTAACAGCGGCTTCGCCGTCGAGTGCTACTAGACCGGCGATGGTGCCGTTAGCAACAGGAATTGTGATGGTAACAGCACGATTTGACTTGTTTGAATTTACAACAGCCTGAATTTCCATTCTTTTGATCCTTTCGGACGCTTTACGCGTCGTGTTTGTAAACGGCACATGCTTACAAAAGCACTCAGAGGGCTTTGTCGAGCTTTCACTCGACGTTTGCATTGTCTCCACCTCCCTTCAGGGCTGAGAAAGCAGCAGCCACGGTAACATTAGCGACGCTGTCTGCTTGACTCTTTTGCTTGGCGTCTGCTAGCAGGTCTAAAAAGTCTAGCAGAGCCTGATTTACCATTCCGCCCGTTCCGCGCACAACGATGCCGCTTGACGTGTAGTGCTTCGCTAAAGCGGCGAGCACGGCAGCTGGTATGCGAGCTGAAACTGCAATGGCTTTCATGTTTACCCTCAAGTTTAAAAGGTATTATACCATAAAAAGTTGGTTTTGTCAAGGATAAACTTAGTTAAACTTAGCGCGACCTTAAATAATTCCTACAACTGCTAGTGCGGCGCCTCTGCTGTAAAGACGATTCCTGCAATTACTAGAACGCTAGAAATTGTTTCATCACCACAAACGCTGCACGAATAATTTACTACGTCGGGCTCTGTCTTGGTTGTATAGCCGCAATCAGAGCAAATTGCAGGCACAATGCTGTCAGTGTTGACGGCTTCTAGCATTTCTGTCACAGTGGAAAATCCAAAAGCATCAGCTGCTGCTTTTAAAAGCTCAGATTGACGTTGATTATTCATAGTTTTGCTTTGCCTTTCTGCCTAACATTTAGTTAGGCTGATCTCAGCAATCGATGATAAATGTGACAGATAGTTCCATCATCCGCAAGACGCGCCTCAGCCTCAACCGAGCTGACGTTGTTTGCGCTGCGCCATCTGTGTTTGGCGTCAGTAGCTGTTGCTGGGTTGTTATAGACTTCGATGCGAGTGACAGCGCCCTCAAGCATTTCTAGGACGACGTAGACATGCATAGCTGCGCCTCCTCAGCGGCTACGCTTAAGGTCTGCCAGCAGATCAAGAATTGGCTCATAGCACACAGACGAGCCAGGCTCCAGCTCTTCCATAAAATCATGAAGCTCGCTCGGAGTCGTGAATCGGAGGCTTACCCCAGCTCGGGCGGCTAAGTCGGCTGTTCTATGAACAACTTCTACTTCTGTTGGTGAATGTACGTTGTACTCGCAAAACGCGTCTTTCCTGAGTACTTGCACACAAGGTGTGGGATGCTCGTCACCGCCAAATCTGTTGTAGTTGGTGACAGCCAACAAGCCGTTGCCTACAACTACCGTTCTTGCACGCAAGTCGTTCGCGCCTTTTACTACCGTAACCGGCATTAGTTTCATCTTGAACCTCTTTCTGCTAGCTAGCTAGCGCTTTGTTAAAGTATCTCTGCTATCACCAAGACGCTGCTTAGCATTGGCAGCTTACATTCGGGGCAGTCATAATCGCAAGCGTCCGGCTCCAGCTCTTCTGTGTAGCCACAGTTGAGGCAGATACCTGGAACGACGCTGTCGGCGGTGGCCGCTTCTAGCAACTCTAGCGAAGAGTTGAACCCAAAAGCGTCGGTGGCTGCTTCTAATGCTTCTTTTTTTGTCATTTTAAGCTCCTTTCTGCCTAACAAAATGTTAGGCTGCTTGTGCTTTAAGCTTCTTGAGAGGTATTGGCAATCGTGCGCAAGCGCAAGCTAAGCAGAGCGAGCCAGCTTTTGTTGCTCGGGCTCTCAAATGCTGACTGCGTTGCAACTTCTTCACAAGTTACAGCCAGCACGTTTAGCACATTGCGAGCGCCATGCTCTGCAATTGCAGCGTGCAGGGTTGCTTTCAACTCTTTCTGGTTCATTTTACTCCTCCGGCAGAGTGGCTAAGATTGCGAACAGCGCGATCTTTATTGCGGCGATGGCGTCTATCCAGCGTTGCTCTGCGGTTTCGTCCAACTTTGTCTCTTCAGCCTTCGCTGTACAAATATTTGCAAGCTCTTCTAAAACAGCACAAACGCTCGTCGCTTCGACGACTTCTTCTAGTAAAGCTGCATAATCTTCGTCCATTTTCAAACCTCCAATTTGTTAGTCGGACGACGAGCGTAAGCTCGTCGCCGCCTCTAGCCTGCCCAGCTGTCTGCACTAGAGGCTTTGAGCACAAACAGCTGAGCAGCTAAGAGGCGCTAATCCACAATTTCGATATCGGCAATTCAGAAACGTCCATCACCCGCACGAATCTCTTCTCTCGTTCATCCAATGGTTCTTTCGCGCTGCAGATGTACTTTATCAGATGCGCTTCGGCGGACAAGCGGACTTCTACGACGTCATCTGTTACGATAGCTGCTGACTCAACGAAATTGCATGTTTGCACTGCTGTGTATGCAATTTGCATACCAACAGCAATGAGCTGATTCTTGTTGGGAGTAGTTGAGAACTTAATTTGTATCACGAGATTATCAATCCGTCGGTTGTCCAACGAAATCGTACAGCTGTGGATCTGCTCGCCGAATCTCGGCGCGGCCTTTAGTCCGCCCAGCTGTCCGCGCCGGAGGTGTTGAGCGCAAACGACTGAGCGGCTAAAAGGCTTAAAGCGCTTATCGCCACATCGGCGCGGGCTCGCTTTGCACGAGAGGCGCAGCCTCTGGCTCGCGTTTTAGCAGGCTTGCGTCTCCGCCTTTGCTCTGACAGTGCGGACATTTGTTGTCGTGTACGTCTTCCCAGATTGTCCATCGGCCACACTTGTCGCAGACAAAACGCTCGTCGATGATGGTTAAGACTGCGCGGGCAAACGCGGCTTTTGGGTCTCCGCGTCGACGAGCCGCGACTGTTAGCTTTACACGCTGCGTGTTTGTCATGTCTTTCTCCTTTTTTGTCTGCCTAACATTTTGTTAGTCAGATTTACGCTGGTTCTGCCGGCTTCCCAGACTGCCAAAGCCGCAGCTTGACAGTCTGAGGAAGCTCCAGAGCCGCGGATTGCTTGCCCTAGTTTAGGTCGCCGCAGGCATTGTCCAGTTGCTGCATCGCTTCGTCAGGGTCAACCCCTAACGCTACACAAAGCTGCGCCAGCGCTGTTGCTGCAATTTGTATTACTTCTTCCTGCGGACGATGCATTGTCGCTTTGTTCTGTTCGATGAGCTCGATCAAAAGTCCTGCGACCAACGCTACTATTTCGCTGTTTGTTGCCATTGCTGCCTCCTAGTGTTACTTTTTGTTGCGGTTAGTTTACTAACCTCTGTTGGTTTACTTTTTGCCATGCTTGCAAGCAAGCTTGCAAGCTCCCCTAGGGTGTTAAGTTTTGCATCACTTATATAAGAGTTGAGTGATGCTTTTCTATTCATTTTAATATTTTTTTTTTTATAAACTAACAGAAGAAGAATACAGGGGCCCCCCCCCCCCCGCTTGCAAGCAATCTTGCAAGCATAGCAAAAAACACCATAGGGGTGTTAGTTTAGTAACTTCAAGTTAGTTATACAACCTAACAGCCTAACATTATGTTAGGCAGAAACACTTCGTTCGACTAGGCCTCGCGAAGCAAACGGCTTAAACCCCTTCGTTAAAACCTCGGATTTTTGTAAAGCGGCTCCATACCTTCTTTTTCGCAGTACGCAGCGAGAAGCTCGTAGTCTTCGTCTGAAGCCTCTTCGGCGCGGCAACGCGCTAGAAGCTTCATAAAAGCTGCGGCGCTTAGTGCGCGACCGCGGGCTTTCAGCGCCAAGTTGACGCTGTACGTGCGGTTTACATAGCTGATGATTTGATGTTCTGTCAGCTTTGACCGACAGTCTTCGATTGTTTCGAAGACATCAATCACATGATCGATGCCTTGAACTGTCATTATGCGTTGTTGCATTTTTAGCCTCCTGAAGCCGTTTGCTACAGGAAGTCTAGTCTGACAGCTAGCTCTTGACGCGGACAAAAAGCTTACGTTAATATTGTAATTTTTGACATGCTGATTTTGTGTTTGTTTTCCAATAACTCGCGGATACATGATATCGCAAGGTCGGACACTGCGGCGACTGTTACAATACGCGAATGTTCGTCGTTGTAACAATGAGACCATGTAGCGTCGCCATACTTGTTAACGATTTTACAAGCTTTTTTTACGTCGTCTTTTTCGACGTTTACGCTTAGTTGTAATATCATTGACATCTGCGGCCTCCTATGCTTGTCCGCGTTAGGAGCTAGCTGTTGCTTGTAAGCCTCCTAGCGTTAGTTTAGACATTTACGTGTCAACGCTAGTTGACTAACAAGCTTTAGGCTTTGGCTATACCAGCTTATACAGCTCGGCGCTCTTGTAGCCATACCGTCGTTGGTTTTATAGCTTACAACCAACGGCTGGCTAACTAGCCCATGAGACCAATTGTCAGAGATCACCCAACCTCATGGTTGGTACGCGCTACAACACATAGGGTAGCGGCCTACAGTTACCTCCGCCGTACGTCCGAGGACGTACACCTTTTTGTACTACTTGTATTATACCACAATCCGGACTAGTCCAAAACTTTATTTTTTACCCTATATTATGGTACGGGGCTATGGGAACGCGCCCGCGTGGACAACGTAAGCCTCCCCTTTCCAGTTTTTCAAGAACTTTGGCATTTCTTCTTTCCAAAGACTTTTAGTTAGTTACCTAGCTGAGCTAACTTTAGCTAAGTTAAACCTTGACAAAACAACAAAAGTCGACTACAATGGTCTTCGACCATTAAAACGTAGACCTGAAGGTCGACAAGAAGATGCCAAGCTACGAGCTACAAAAACTGCGGCAAGAGCACCAAGAGATCTTGCGGCTGACCGTCGCGGGGCTCGGCGCGACCGAGGTCGCAGAAGCTCTCGGCATTACGCCGGCGACTGTGCACAACGTCGTTGGCTCTGCGGTTTCGCAAGGCTTGCTCAGCGCAATGCACGCAGCACGAACCGGCGCGGCGGTTGACGTTGGCGCGGCGCTCACAGCTGCTGCTCCGCGTGCGTTTCGTGTCGTGGAGCAAGCTTTCCGGACTGTGCTTGGAGACTCGCTGGACGATTTAGCAGATGGTCGGCGACAGCTCAACCTTACGGACAAAGAGGTTGTAGACACCGCGTTTCGGCTGCTAGACCGCGCTGGTCACGGGCCTGTGCGAAAGAGTGAAGTTACTCACAGCGGCATAGTCACAGCGCGCCTTGTTGGTGAGCTCAACGAAGCTGCCAAAGCTCTCGAGCCTGGGATTGTTGTTAACGCCGAGCTCGTTGACGAAGCTGTAGGAGAGTAATAATGGCAGACTTTTACTCAACAGCAAATGATTTTTACACCGCGACGAAAGGCATTGCGGACAATCCTTTTGCTTTTGGCTCGAGTTTTTATGGTGACGTGCCAAGCCCAGCGTCGGTTTGGGCTTCAGTGGATGGCTACGACGAGGTTTCGAACAGGGTAACGCTGTTGGTAGCGACGCACGACATGTTTGACAGAACTGCTGTAATAACCCTTACACCTAACGCTTTTATTGGCTCAGTAGCAGTTACAGCGACGCCTGTAGGCGCAGGAGCAAAACCTGAAGTTTGGCAAAACGGTCTTGTCTTTTTAGAGGTGCTAGACGGCGCGGTTGTTACCAGCATTGCTCCAGGTGGAGTGCTTAATGGTTACTGGCGTGACAACTACAATCTTGTTATTACATATAATCCGAGGAATGCTTAAAATGTGTAAAGCTGTCTTGCTTTTTCTTTTTTGCTTGGTGTTGTGTTACCCTGCTGGCGCTGCAGAGCCTCCGTCTTTTCATCTGCTTGACCCAGGACAAGTTACAGCTGGGTCGTTCAGCGGGCATATTTTGGCAGCGACGTATGTTTTTAGCAGCATTCCATCGACGACAGAAACCACCATAAACGGCGCGCCGTTTGCTTTTGAGGTTGGCAGCCTTGCAATGGTGGACAGCGCTACAAGCACCCTGCTTTACTATCTTGCAGAAAACCATTTAACAGGTCAACGTGAGTGGGTCGAAGTGGGAGCATCAGCTGGTAACGCGGTTTATAACCAAGAAACAGCCTCGGCGTTGTATCTTGTGTCGGAAATCTTGCCTGTGCCGACATCTTATTGGGAGCACAACCTGCCTGCAGGGCGAAAGTTTGAGAAGCTTATAGCTTTTACTATTGACGGGGCACCATTTCAGACTTCTTACATTGTGAAGGGCGGAGCTTCAATCGATACTGATGGCGGAGTTTATGCATTCTTGGCTGAAGGCCAATGGCCGGCGGGCGCAAAAGCGGAACTTGTTTACACAGCTTTAACAGTCGCTGTGGTCTCTGCGCCAACAGCGTTGTTTGGTGTTGCCGGAGCTTGGAGTTCGCTGAGCGAGCGCCTTGGGCACGCAATTCTTACATATTGAATCTGCCTAACATTATGTTAGGATGCTTTTAAGGAGTGTATCTTGGACAATCTTAGGCCGCAAGAAGACTACGAGTACTTTTGTAATCGTGTTCGTCTATGGGCGAATTATTTCGGACTACACGACTGGATGATCACAACAGAGTTTGCTGAGTTAGACGAAGGAATTAGCGCTGACAATTCTTCTGATCCAGCAGGGCGGATTTCAGCAATAAGACTCAACAAAAAGATGACGAGCTACGCGTTAGCGAATGCGGATAAAAGAGAACTTGTCTTAGATGCGTCAGCATTTCATGAGGTAATGCATACTATTATTAGTGAGCTATCAACCGCTGCCAATGTTGGACGTCCGCCTTACGTAACACGTCCAATAGAAGAAGCTATTGTGCGACGCTTTGTGAATTGCGTGCATACAGAGCTTCTGCGGTTATGGGAAGCAGAGAAACCAACAAAAAACCGATAAACAGAAAGAAAACGATGATTTCGCATTTGACTTACTACCTTGGTTTGGAATTGCTTTCGGCGGTTTGTTTTGGATTGATCGTGATTGTCATAGATTTGCATCTTAATCGGCGGATAAAACAGGAAAAAGAACGAAACGCATTACTCAAAAAACGATTGCGTGAGCAAAAAACGTTTACCGCAATTGCATCCCGCGACAGGGATTAAGGAGAAAATTGTGTCGAAAGAAGGATTGGAATTTGCGGTTTGCTGGAACGAATTTCAACGACGGGAGCGGCGGCGCAAGCGCATCCAGTGGGCGGCGGGGATCCTCTTCGCCATCGCGCTGTTCGCCGGATCGCTTTTCCTGACGCATTCGGCGCGGGGGGCACCGAAGCCCAAGCCTGCGCCCATCGTCTGTATCCCCAAGGCGGCGAAGGAGCTTCCCGCCAACAAAGCGGCATGGAAGGCGGAGCGGGCGGCGAAGATCGCCGCGGCGGGAGCGAAGGCTCCCAAGGCGGAGCGGGCGAAGGTGAAGCGATGAAAAAGAAAAAACTGCTTGCAGAAATCGAAGAATTGAAAGCGCGGATCATCGATCTTGAGGCGGAGAATCTGCTTTTAAAAATAAACCAAAGACAAGTCCCCCCATCTCCTATTCCGTTATATCCATCTCCGTACGACCTTCCTTGGTGGGACAAGACTGGCATTCCTTATTGGATGAGAAGCCCATATTGTTGAGGTGAAGCGATGACGCAAACAAAAGTTGAAACTTTTGCGGAACTACGAGCGAAAGCAGCCGAAAAACTTGGAAAGCCTGCCGATAGTCTGATCTTTTACTCCTATCCGCAAACGTTTCTAAATACCTCTGGCCCGCATAATGGCATAGGTGGGCAGGCGTTTTGGAATTACCAGGTATATGTTTTTCTGAGTCCGCTAGATGGCCGCGCTTGGTTTTGTTGCGCCGGCGTTGAACGGATTGTTGATTTGCGCGGCGGCGGATTAAAGGTGGAGGGATATTTTGGAGATGACGGAATATCTATCATCAAGATTTGGGATGAGGTAAAGCAATGATTGACCTTTTCTTTCCTGATCCATACGCCTCATGCCACTGCAACGCTTGCGGGAAAGAAGTGCGCATTCGAAGCAATCCGAATGGAAACTTGCCTTACGATGCCCCTCCTTGGAGTGTTCGCGGATGGTGTGAAACGGAGCACGACGGAAGATTAATTGCTCTATGCCTTGAATGCGCCGTTGGCGATTGGGAAGCGAAAATTCAACGATCTGAGGATGTGCGTAAGGCGGAGTTTACGCGGAATAATTTCAATGACGATGCAAAGCGAACGGATGCGAGGTGAGGCTATTTTGTCTTGCCGTTATCGACGAAATGAGAGTACAAGAGCCGCGAAATCCGTTGGCGGTGTTGGCGGATTCGAAAGCACGGCTTGACAAGCAAATTCAAGAGGCTGAGTGATGAAGATGCATGAAATAACCGAGTTGCGGCGCGAGTATGAACGTAATTTCAAGCAACTCAACCTTCAGGTTCCAGATATTAAATTCTATGGGCAAGTCGTAGAGTTGCTCGAAGAGATGAGCAAGCAGATTACTGAAATGCAAACCGAAATCAATCAGATAAAAACGCGAGAATATCGGCGCAAGTTGGATAGGCTTCCATACTCTGGCCAATCAGACAATCCGCGTAGGAAATGCTTAAGGAAATCTATGGCCTGCCCTAAGCGCGATCTACACCTAATCTTAGAGGAAGAGCATTTTACCGAAAAGGATGTCGATGAAGGCTTCAAAGAAGCGATGGAAGAGCAAGGCGCATGGTTCAGAGAGTATCTCGAAAATGGAAGGATCGAATCATAATGGAACCCAAAACCAGCAGATTCCTTGACAACTACCATGCGCGCCGGGCGAAAGATGCGCGGCGCAATATCTGGGTTATCACCTTCCTGTTTTTCCTACTCCTCGTCGGCGCGTGTTCCTTCCTGACGATCAGCGGCCACGGCGCGACATTCCGCATCGGCCAGGAGGAGCAACCAGTTAATATCATCGAAGTCTCCCCCGGCGTTTGGCGGGCGATGCTCCTCAACGCTACGGCTACTATTGACGCGGCGGCCACCCTGACGGTGGAACAGAACGATAGCCTAGCGGCCTGGCAACAGACGGCGGGGCTATTCTTTTTTCGTAACGAGGGCGGCGCGTACACCCTCCTGCCCATCGCGGAAGCCAACGCGGTAACGCCCGTCGTCGTTGGGAACAAGATCACATGGGCTTCTCTTTGGACATTCGAGGGCGGGAGCGCCGATTACGAGATAGTCGTAACGTCATGGCGCATCCTAAAGACCGTGCGGTTCTCAGCGGCGGCGGGCGCGGTTCTCCCATCGCCTACGTCTGCGGACTTCTTCCCCGGCGCGCCGGAAAGTGAGTTGGGCTTTGCCATCGGATCCGATCCATTCCCCGGCGAACGGGCGGAGGGCGTTACGGGCGAGATGGACGGCGTACCGATAGACTTAGACGATGACCAGGTTGTCGGCGTCAGCATGACGATGAAATGGAACGGCGCGTTCCTGCATAAGTTCTTACCCGCCTATGCGGGTATGCACCAAGGCATCCAGATTTACCTAGGCGATTTACAGATGCACTTCGCCGCGTGGAGTTGGGCGGACGCGAAGGACGAGGCGGAGTTTGACCCATCGTATAGTTTTCAAGCATCAAGTTATATTGTAGACGGACATCTTCATTCTATTTATAATTATTATCCAGAAATAGTTATAGGTATTGATGGGGCGGACGATACAGATTGGGGAATTATCGACATAGATGCACCTGCATTAGCGGCAGCTTACAATATAGCGCCCACATCGGCGGGAGTATCTACCATAACTGCTTTTTCATTAAAATTAATCCCAAATGGCGATACAGCAGGTTCCCCAACAAATATTTATGTACGGTACGATCCAACTCCAGCTGCCGACACAACAGCTTTGACGTGGGCTACGCGAGACGCCGCCCCTTTGCCGATTCACACTTGGAATGCAACAGGAATAACCCTGAATGTTACTCAAACGATTTCAGATGCCGCATTTTTACTTAAATTGCAAGCTTGCATAGTTTCTGGTATTAAATTACAACTTTATTTTATTCCAAGTTGGGGTGCCCCTGGCGCTGTTCTTGCGGGGTTGGCAAATGAGGAAAATGCGGATATTCATTTGCGTCCAATAATGGAAATGACATTACTAGTTCCTGCTTTAGCCTATCCTGGCTCAACCTTTTATCTTCCTTCCCCCCATGTCAATGCGGCATCATTAACAATTTCTGCAAGTATGGGAAACAATAACATGCCGCAGTCTTCGATTGTTGTTTTATATGCTTCGGGATGGATGGAAAATCCATTGGATAGGGTGCAAATATCCAATTTAACAAATGCTGTCAGTTCGGCAGATGCCACCATAAGCGGAGCCTCTCCCATTTATTCATGGTATATCGAACAAGTAACTTATAGTAATATTTCCGTATCTCTTAATGATGGGATGATTGCTCCAGTAATTTATTATGCTTCTAATTCATTGGATGTTTGGACTCCCGACTCCACTAACCCACCCATTCATCAGGGTTCGGTTGCGCAAATCATGGCTTCGACCTATTCGCTTATGGGCGGCGGATGGATGAAATATATTATCTACGATGGGGCGAATAAGATTCAAGCAGGAACGAGTTCGACCACGCAAAATATTGATCCTGCATCTGCCGTCATTCTTGTAAATATTCCAGCCGCACAACAGGATCATGGATTCCATCTTGGAATAGAAAACCATCAGAATCCGTCGATTGTGCGCTATATGTATCCGTTGGAATACGGCGGCGGGGGCGGCGGTTCCTCGACGGATTATTCAGGCGACTTTCTGCGAACTGCCGAGCGCATCTCGGCAGCTACGGCATTTGTTTCGACGGCGTCCAGCTCACTAACGACGGCCATCGCCGCCAATAACACGGCCATCGTGCAGAATAACGT
>Ga0208957_1000146_pt1 | contig 59378 bp, 94 predicted proteins | sample RifOxyA1_FD_184029 | JGI IMG/M metagenome (GOLD analysis project Ga0208957, IMG submission 184029) | Groundwater microbial communities from Rifle, Colorado - Rifle Oxygen_injection A1 (SPAdes) | ecosystem: Environmental > Aquatic > Deep subsurface > Groundwater | place: Rifle, Colorado, United... | reverse complement strand
AGTGGTCTTGACGATACTAGATAGGAAATATATTATGAACATAACTAGAGATTATGTCTAAGTTAAGAACTCAAATAAGTAAAAATTGTTTATTTTGTAATAATGAATTTATGGCTTATCCATCTCAAATTAAGATAGGTTTAGATAAATATTGCTCTCAAAAATGTTATCACGATTCAACTAAAGGAAAAGATACTTGGAGTAAAGGGAAAATAGGAATCATTAGAGCTCCTTCAACTGCTTTTAAAAAAGGTTTTACTTCTTTGAATAAGGGTAAGAAATTTCCTGAAAGGTCTGGGGAAAAAAGTATGTTTTGGAAAGGTGGTAAGCCAAATTGTTTAGATTGTGGAAAGAAATTATCTACCTATAGTTGTAGGAGATGTAGGATGTGTAATTTACGGAATCAATTTAAGAGTAAAATGCCAACTTCAATTGAAAAAAAGGTTTATGATTATCTGATTTTGAAGGGTATAATTTTTGAAAAACAAAAACTTATAAATGGTAGATTTGTCGTTGATGCTTATATTCCAAGTCTCAATCTAGTTGTAGAAGCAGATGGAGGATATTGGCATAATATGGATGAGATAATTAAGAAAGATAAAGCAGAAAATGCTTATCTTAGAAAATGTGGATTCAAGTTATTGAGACTCAAAGAGGATGAAATAAAATCTGATGAATTCAAAGAAAGGTTGGTAGTTTAAACTGAACATAACCAGAGATCAGGTTCAACAAAAGATAATTGAAATTACTAAAACAACCAAAGATTCTGTGGCTGTTGAAAGTTCCATAGAGTCTTGGTTAAAAAGTAAGAAATGTCCAGAGTTTGATATGAAACAAATACTAAATGATTTAACAAGTTATAAGGAATATTTAGAATTATGAAGAATTTTTTATCTTATAGGCAATGTTTAGGATTAGATAAGCCACAGCGTTATTTTGAAGCTACAATTACTCGCACACATACTTTTGTAGACAACGCTGTCTTAACCGCAGCTCAACTTAATAATGAGTTTGATAATGCGTTAAACGCACTTGCTATAGTTAATGCAGACATATCAGGAAGTGCTGCTATTGCAGGTTCCAAACTTGCCAATCCTCTTACTGGAGTTTCAATGACTACACCTACAATTACCAATCCAGTAATGAATGCAATTAATCCTACTGCACAGACATATACTCCAGCAGGAGGAGGTACAGCAACTCTTGATATTTCTTTAGGGAATGAACACCGTATTACTATGCCAGCAGGAAATATAACTATTGCTGTTTCAAATGATACTAATGCACAAAGATTTATAGTTTCCATAACACAGGATTCAGTTGGGTCAAGAACAGTAACCTGGTTTTCAACTATAAAATGGGCAGGAGGTTCAGCTCCTACCCTCACAACTACTGCGAATAAACGAGATTGTCTAGGCTTTATAAGAACTGGTTCTGGCACATACGACGGCTTTATTATAGGCCAGAATATTTAATTATGGCAACTATTCTTGACCAAACATATAACGAAAGTAACCAAGACGATTTTGCAGTTTATCGTAATTCTAATACGATTTATTTAGTAGGACAACAGATAACTCCTTCTATCTCAGCGAGTATAAATCAGGTTAAGTTTAATTTATCTAAAGCAGCATCTCCTACGGGAAATATCTGGGTAGAAGTATGGTCTGATACTGGCTCTAATTTACCAAATGCTCAGACAGGGATTGATTCATCTACCATAGACATAGCTACACTTGATGCAGACCCGACTTTTGCATTAAAAACTTTTACTTTCGCAACTCCTGTGCCTGTTGTGTCAGGGACTAAATATTGGTTAGTTTTAAATTCAGATATGACAGTAGTCGGTGGAGGAAATTATGTTGAGGTAGGTTATGATAATTCTTCAGCGAGTTATGCGGGAGGGATTTACGCTCATGCTGATAATTTAGGAGCTTGGAGTTCTACTTCTACAAGAGATGCTTCTTTCTATGAATATTATGATGATATGACAATAATAAGAAGTGCAGCATTTTTATTTTTCACATAATATGGCATTTCAACCAGCAAATTTAAATTTACCAACATACACACCAGGATTAAGTTCTGCAATAAATACTGCTGGTCTTAATACTAATACTGGAACAGGTTTTCAAAGTGCTCCTGCTTCCAATCAATTGTATAATGCAGGAACAAATACTTCGATGGGTGGGAAAATTACCCCTGTTACGAGTGGAGCAAATCTGGCTAGTGCAACGGGAACTAGCGGAAATGTAAACATAGGCCCACCTCCTGCTCCTGGTTCATCTTGGGGGAGAGCACAAGGAGATGTTTTCAATACAGTTGGAGACCCCCTAAGAGGAAATCCCATTGATCCTAATGATGAGTTAAATCAATTAAGTCGAATTGAAGAACATGGAGACTTAAACCCTATTCAAAGACAGAGGCTTGAACAATTAAGAGCACCAATCAGAGCAGCGATGGCAGCACGGACTCCTCCTCCAGTTACGGCTCCTCCCGCTGCTCCAGTTCCTCAAAGTACGGTTGCAGCTAAACCTGTAGGTTCTACCGCTGCACCAGGTTCTACGGGTACAGGTGGTGGCGTAGCTGGTCAGGCTTTTCCTGCTACCAGTCAATTAGGACTAGGAACTAAGGGCTTACAAATAGCAGGCTTGGCTCCACAAGCTGTTTCTGCTCAGATGGCTCCTACTTTACCTAAAGGACAGCCTACTGGAATTAGTCCAGAGTTTGTAAGCCGATTAGCTCAAAGTACAGGAGCAAATACCCAACAGGTTCCTATTGTTGGTGGTGTTATTAAAGCCATAGACGATTGGAACAAATTTCAAAAAGATTTTCGTGTTGGTTCGTGGGGTTTACCTGAATTGGGTATAACAGAGAAGATTCAGCAAGGTCTAAGCAATATGTTCCCCAATGCAGTTCAAGACACCAGAACTATGGAGGGGGGAAGTAGTTTACTAAAACCACGAACCTATGAACAAGAATTACTTAGGTTACCAGAATATAAGGGTGGTAATTATGGGACTCAAGAAGAATTTATGAAAGGTCAAATTGCAGATATAAACAAACAAGCTATAGGTACTCCTCAAGCTATAACTAAATCTGTATTAGGTGCTCAAGGCATACAACAGACTCCTATAAAAAATCCTTTGGCTAATCCTGCAACCTTATCAGGCAGTATTCCAGCAGAACAACATCCTCAAGCAATTCAGTCATTTCTAAGTGGTCAGTCACCAATAGAAACTGTTGCTTCAGCTATTGCCTCTCCACAAGCTCTCCAGACTATCGGTGTAATGTTTAACCAAGCTCAACAGACAGGAGATACACAAACAGCACAGCAACTTGCAAATCTACACTCAGGAGTTCAGCAACAGCTTAATTTTATAAACCAAATAACTCAAATGGTTTCGGCTCTATCCGCTGGATTTGGGACACCTAATGCTCCAGGCGTAACAGAAGCAAGAACTCCTATGGTGCAAGCAGGTATTGGCGGAGCACTAACAACTCCTAGTATGGCTCAGGCTACTGGAGGAGCAGCAGGGCAAAATGTTCAGATGTGGACTCCTCAACTTCCAACAGCTCCTACCGAAAGAAACAAACCAGTTTTTAATCCTTATATGGGGTAAGGAAGGAGGATTGTGGCAAAGAAAAAGAAAAAAGTAAAGGCAAGTTATTAAATGGGAAACGACCAGATTGCACAAGCTATTAACCAGTTAATTACACAGACGGCTACTAATGTACCAGTGCCGACTCTCGCTTCTTTGGATTTAGCTTTACCTTCTGGAGTAGATTTAGATGTAAAATGGAGAGAATTTCTTGATAGGGCAGCAAAAGACCCTGATATCATCAGTTATTATCAGAGTCTTCTCGACCAAGCCAAGGGTGATATGAATTTGGCTAGAGGTTTTATTGAAAAAGATTATCAAGTGGGCACCCGACAGGTAAAAGATAATTTAACAGCATCACTTGAAAAGTTAAGTCTTAGTTCCAAAGCTGAACAGGAAGACTTAGCAAGTAATCTCAATCAAAGAGGCATAGCTCTGACTTCGGAAAATGGAAAAGTACAATATGCAGGAGGAGGACAAGCTGCTCAAGAAGTTTTTAGATTGGGTGAAGCACAAAGACTAAGGCAGGAAGCAGAACAGCGTTCCGCAAACCAGAAAATCGAAACAGCTGGTCTTACTCGTGAAAAAGACTTAACATCAACAGGGCAAGAACTATCCCAACAAGCTCAAGGTATTGCTAAAGCTAAACAACAAGATATATTAGGCAGAGGACAGCAATACTATAATATTTACCAGGACAAAATTAAATCAGATGCACAGCAAAAAGTTTTTGACCAACAAAAAAATCAAAGTGGAGGTGGAGAAAAACCACCTTATGCTCCAAATGTGGTTAATCAAACAGTAAGTTATGGAGGAAGAACCTGGAAGGGCAATCCGAATCAGGATTGGTATCTAGAATAATATGGCACAAACTAGCTCGTTCGGAAATACACCGCAGGGACAATCGCAACAGAGGTTTCAGGACATACTAGCCTCAATAACGGGTGGTGGTGGACAAATGGCTCCACAAGTAGCACAACAGGGCTATCAATCTGCACTTTCCACTCAGCTTGCGATGAATGAGAATCAAGCTCCTTTTATGGAACAGGCTCGACAGAGTTTAACTCAGCAGTCTGGTATTCCTCAATTACAAAATCAATATGCCGACTTAGGAAAACTATTCGAATTATATCTGGCAGATAGTAATCTTGCAGGTAAATACTCTAATCAATCCAATACTAACCCTTATGCCAACGCAGGACTAATAGCAGCAGGAAATCAAGGCAATGGTCAAATTTCAGGAGAAGCAACTTCTGCTCCTAATCCTTATTTGGCAGGAGCAGACGCATTAGCGGAGGGTGCTACTCCAACTGGAGGGGGATTCACAGTTCCAGGCTTGACTACGCAAGCGATTGGTGCTCCAGTCAGTGCTGCACAGGGACTTATGGACTTAGTTAATCAAGCAATCGGTATTCAGGAAGGCAGAGTAACTAAAAAAGTCGGTGATGTTTCCACAAGTTACCAGAAATCTCTTGATACGCTTGGAGTACTTGCTAAGGTGTTTTCAGATGAAAGAGATAGACAGGAAAAAGCTAAAGAAGGTTCTGCTGGTGGAATTGATGATTTTATGGCAGAACTCGATAAGTTAAGAATTCAAAATCAAGGTGATTCACCTACTTTTCAACCAACTGAACCACCACCTTCTTTTAAACCTGGAGATAAATTTCCAGTGAAATCAAAAAATACAACTTATAGGTCTTCAGGAGGACAATGGGTGTTTAACTGGGACTTTGATGATTGGGTTCCTGCTGGTGCAGAGGTGGGTGATTAATTATGGCAATTTGGTCGGTTTCACAAAAACGATATATAGATACTCCTAGTACAGGAGGTTCAGCTCCAGTTTCGACAACTTCGAATACTGATATGACTTCTATTGGTATTCCAGATGAAGCGATAAGAAATGCTTTTTTTAGGTTGACTGCTGCTAATCCTAAACAAAAAGATACTTATAAAGCAATGTATGATTATATTAAGCCTGACCCTTCTAAGGAGGGTTCTACTCCTGCGGAAAAATCAAGAGCAAAAACTGGTATTCAAGCTATAGATCAAATCAATAGTATTCCTGAAAGGGTTCGTAACAAAACAGGAACTTGGAAAGCCTTCTCATACATTATAAAGGGTAGTCTTCCTGGAGGAATAGGTATGCCTTTTATTAGTGGTGAAGATGATGAGGATATTGCTAATCTGGATCAACAGTATTTCATGCTTACTCAGGCAGTAATGACGGCTATACAGGGTTCAAGACCATCGGACTACGATGTGAGGTCATATCAACAAAAAGCTGGGCCGAATATAAGACTCTCAAATAAAGTAAATCAACAGAGAATAATTAATTTAAAAAGTCTTATGGAGGAAAGAGCTGGGGTAAGTCCAGTAAATAATATGAATGTTCCTAAATCTAGTCCTTGGGAGATAGTAAGATGAAAATTAGACACAAAGTTACAGGTAGAGTAATTGAGATAGATGATAGCCCAGAAACTTTAGCTGAATTTGGTGTAGAATTGCCAAAAGAAGAAAAGAATTTGGGAGAAAAAGCTCTTGGCTTCGGTAAGGAGATGGTTATTGACCCTCTTGTAAAGTATTCCGATTATAAAAGAAACAAAGAACCCCTTTTAGGATTAAGAACTCCTTTGGGGACATTTGGTATTGAAAATCCAGTGCCTCGAAGCCTTGATGAAGTTTTGAATCAGGCAGAAGTAGCAGGATTAGCTCTGGGAGGGTTAAATCCTCTATCTGTAGCCAAACTATTAAAAACAGCACCAAAGTATTTGTCCAAAAAGGGATTGGCTAGTTTGTTAGACGAGGCTTATAAAGGAGCTACTGCTTCTGGAGGTAAAATTAGTGTTAGAGACATTGCGAGTGAAGCAAGAGCAAGTAAAGTGTTGCCAGAAACAATAAAGGGTATAGATAGATTTATTTCAGAAAATTTGCCCAAATCTAGTTTGCAAAAAATAGCCCCAAATCAATTTGGAGAAAAAGCAGCCCAGCTCACTCCTAGCGAGGCATGGGATATTAGTAAGGAAATTTCTCAAAAATATGGGAAAAGTCTTTTCGATTGGTTTCCAGGCGTAGGAGAAAAGAAACTCCCTGCTCAAGCTGTTAGAAATGCGATTTCAACGCTGCTTAAAGATACAGTTCCAGAAGCTAAACTTCCTACGAAGTTATACTCATTGTATGCTAAAAGTCCAGTTGGTTCTCCTGCCAACGCTTTAATAAAAGGAGGACTAGGATTTGCAGCAGCAAGTTTAATAGGAAAACCGATTGCTGGTCTTTTAGGAGGAATGGTTCGGTCAGCAATACCTATATCTGGAGGCTCAGGTGGATATTCATCTGGTTATCCGTAGAATAATATATAAATCAAGTAGTAAATTATGACAAGCTGGAATGAATTAGTACAAGTTGCAACACAAGTAGCTCAGGAAACTGGGTATCCTTTAAATGTTTTATTAGGACAGGCTTATCAGGAGACAAGTGGTAATCCTGCAAATGCACCTGGAAATAATTGGTTTGGGATTAAGGGAAGTGGAACTGCTGGGAGCCAGAATCTAGCTACAAAAGAACAAGGAGCGAAGGGTTTATATGGAACCCGTAGCAATTTTGCCAAATTTAATACTATTGAAGATGCCGTAAGTGCTTATTTTGCTACGATTGAAAAACTCGTACCCAACTGGAAACAATTAGCAAATAACCCCGTTCAGTTAGTACAGGCCATTAAAAATGCTGGTTACGCCACAGATAATGATTATGTAGCTGATGTTACAAATAACCCTGGATTTAGAAATTATGGAGAAGTTCAAGCTCAACCTCAATACGATGAAAGACTTACACAAACAACTTATGATGGTAAGACATGGAAATTCAATAATCAAACACAAAAATATGAACAACCAGGAATTATTCCTACCTCCGTACCCTCCCAACAATATACGCCTACCCTTAATAAGAGCATAACTTCTCCTGTTTCAAGTAAAACTGTTAAGCCTGATATTTGGGAAACTATTAAAAACTTAATAGTTCCTCAAGTTTATGGTCAGGAAACTTATAGTCCTGTTTCACCTCCTCTTAATCAATATACAGTCAGAGCGGGAGATACCCTGTGGGGAATTGCACAGAATACCTTGGGCTCTGGAAACAGATGGAGAGAATTACAAGGATATGTAGGTTCTCCAACGACTATGCCTATTGGTACACGAATTACTATTCCAACCAGTTCTCAAGTACCAAAACCTGCACCAAATACATCAACCCGTCAGGGAGCTGTGTATTCGCCTCCTCCTAAAAAAACTTTACCACCGTTGAATTTCTCACTTTCTCCAGTGGCAAACAGCACAGCAACTTTTAAGGGAGGGTATTAAAATTATTGATTCAATATTAAGAAAAAGGTATTTTGAAGAGCAGAAAACAAAAGGTCTTCTCAATGGAGTTAAAAATTCTTTTGCAGATGCTTTACAAAACAATAAGCCAGAAAGTATTGCAGAGCCAATCAGGAAATTTGAAGAAACTTCATCTAATCATCTGAGCCTATCCGCAGTATTAGTCTCCTTTGTTCAGCAAATTGGAGATATGCTATCGAATATTCTGCCAAAACTTCCATTAAAGGAGGACATGAACGCTATACAAGCTCAAATAAGTGAAATAAACATTCCAGAACCGTTAAGTGAAATTTCCATAATCCCTCAACAAATAGAAAGCCTTACGGATGCAATAAAAGGTATAAATATTGAAATTCCTTCACAAGTTACCGTAGGAAACCTGGATAAACTAATAAATCAATTCAATCCCTTGCTTAGGGCAATTCAAGACCTCAAAACAAGCAAAATAACCGAAATAAAAGGAAAAGTAGAGATTTCCAATCTTCCCTCAGTGGATAAGATAGACCTATCTCCTCTTATTAAGGAAATTAAGGACTTAAAGTCTTCCTTGCCTGTAAATGTTAAATCTGAAGCAAAGCCAATCGACTTATCTCCTCTTCTTGAGGGTTTAAGTGAACTTAGAGATGAGATTGTAAACTTGCAGCCAAAGGAAATTAAATTTCCTACAAAGATGGACATTGGTAATTTCCCCCCACGAATGGTTCCTCAGCCTGTTACAAACATAAATATCAATGGTCTTCAGGGATATGCTAAAACTACTGCCGTTACCGTTGGGACAACTTTAACCAAACTTCCTTCATACGGACAATTATTCAACAGACGAGCTATTGTTGTTTATAACAATTCAAGCACAACTGTTTACGTGGGTGGTTCTGATCTTACTTCTTCCAATGGATTGCCTATAACAGCTAATTCTTTTTCTCCTACAATGGACGCAGGTTATAATATGGTAATTTATGGAATTACTTCATCGGGCAGTGCTGATGTAAGAGTTATGGAATTGTCAAAAGACCAGAGCGACACTATTCAACAGTGATATGGAATTTAAAGATATTAATTTTAAAGAACTTGCGAATTTTCCAAAGATGGATAAATTAGAGTTGAAATTTCAGGAAAAAGCTGATCCTGCTGTTTTAGACATTCTTAGTAATATAGGAACTGCCATTGCACTGGTCTATAAAAAAATTCCAAAGCCTACGCAATTCCCCAGTATTCTTAACATAAGAGGTAGAGTCGAAATAGATAAGCCAGTTAGGATAGGGAACTTAAAAGAACTTGAAAAATATTTTGCCTCTTTAGAAAAGACTTTTAACAATCTAATGCTGGCTGTCCAGTCTATGCCTCAGCCCCTAATCAAACTCCCCAAAATAGAAATTCCAGCTCAAGTCAAAAATGACAATCCAGAGCTTATGACTCTAATTGAAAAATTACATGATAAACTGGATAACTTCCAGCCACGAGAACTCAAATTTCCTACCAAGTTTGAAGTAAGTAATTTCCCTCCGCAGATGATACCCCAACCCGTAACTAATATAAATGTTAATCCATTACAAGGCATAGTTAAGGTTACTTCGGCAACAATAGGTACAAGCCTAACTCAGCTTCCTTCTTATGGACAACTACCCATGAGAAGGTCAATTATTATCTTTAACAATAGTTCCAATACAATTTACCTGGGTGGTTCTGATGTAACAACTTCAACTGGAGTTCCTGTATTAACTCAAAGCTATTCTCCCTCCATAGACGCAGGCTATAACATGATTTTATATGGTATAGCATCTCAGGCTGGTAATGATGTTAGAGTTATGGAAATATCAAGCACTACTCAAACAGTTGGGTCGTCCAATACATAGTAGTCTTGACAAGAAATTAGAGTTCGTGAATAATAGAAGGAGGTGAATTATGAAGAAGTTATCCAATACAATTAAGGCTAGAGGCTTTTACAGATTAAATATTATTGACCACAACCAGGAAACGGGTGAGAAAAGAGTAGTTGGTGATTCAGGTTGGAAAAAGAATCTAGTTACTAATTTAGGTTTTCAGCATTTTCTAGTTGAGACAGCTGGAGCAATTTCTGGTTCATCTCAGGCTTCATATTTCGCATTGGGATTAGGAACAGCACCAGGAGCAACAGCTACATCACTTGAATCTGAATTAACAGACGCAGCAGGATGTAGATTTACGATGACACCATCAGTTGTTTCTTCAAAGACTCTACAGATGTTAGGTACATTAGCAAGTAATATTATTACAGCTAATAGAACTATTCAAAATGTAGGAGTATTTGCGGTTTCAACAACAAGTGCAGGAAGCATATTCTGTGGAAATACTTATGCGACATCACAACTTCAAACGAACCAGAGCGTAAATATAACTTATCAGCTCCGCTTCGCTACCGCATAACTTATAACAGGGAAACATTAAGTTTTGCCTATTGACATTGTGTTTAGTTTAGGATATAATACTATTATGTATTTCAAATATCCTAAACTAGCGGATGAAAAGTGGTTGCGAGAAGAAATCCAAACTAAGCCTCTACGGCAAATTGCTGAAGAAGTTGGTTGTTCATATTCGGCTGTTCTTTTTAAAGCAAGAAGATATGGAATTGTAATTCCTATTAGAACCGAGCACAGAAAACCTGGGAAACCATCTTGGAATAAAGGACTTCACCCCGATTACCTACAAGGTGCCAACCATCCAAATTGGAAGGGTGGTATAAAAAGAACTCAAAATGGGCGTAATTCTACTTATAAACTTAAAAAAAGATTAAAAGAAAATTTTCCTCAGAGATTTAAAAAAGGGAATAAAATTGGCTCAAGATTCAAAAAGGGTAATATTGTTAATAAAGGAAGAGTTCCTTGGAATAAAGGACTGAAGGGGGTTCAATCAGGAGAGAAGGCTGCACATTGGAAGGGTGGTATATATAATGCTGGTGGAACTGAATATCTTTATCAGTATTCTCCTACTCATCCCAATGCTACGAAAGATGGCTATGTTATGCAGCATCGTTTAGTAATGGAAGAAAAATTAGGACGATTACTTGAGAAATATGAGATTATTCACCATATTAATGGGCTAAAAGACGATAATAGACCTGAGAATTTAGAAGTACATACTCGCTTATCTCATTCCCATCGCCATTTTGATGCAGTAAAAGAAGTTGATAAGCTCAAGGCTCTTCTTGACAAACACAAAATAAAGTATAATAATATAGTATAATCTATGACTCAGAAACAAAGAGTTAAATCCTTACTTAAACTCAAAACTCACATTAATATCAATCTGGGTGCGGCAGATTCTCCAATGACAGGATTTATAAATGTAGATATACAAGACCTTCCAGGAGTGGATGTGGTTTGGGATTTAGAGAAATTCCCCTGGCCTTTCCCTGATAATTGTGCAGACCTATTAATTGCCTCTCAACTTGTAGAACATATTAATCCTCATGGAGGGATATTTATAAAATTTATGGATGAGGCATGGCGTATCTTAAAACCAAAAGGTCAGTTTATGATAGCAACTCCTTATGCGGGGTCAATAGGTTACTGGCAAGACCCAACTCATTGTTTTTATCCCGACACCGAAATCTTAACTAAAGATGGATTTAAGGCAATTATAGATGTTAAAGAAAAAACAGAAGTATTAGTGCTTAATCCCAAAACCCTAAAAACTGAGTTTTCCCCAGTTATTAGAACAATTAATGAAGATTATAGGGGGGATATGGTTCAATTCAAAAATATAGAAATGGATTTAATGACAACACCTAACCATGATTTATTTTTTGGTAACAATGGCAAGGAATCTGATAATAGAAATTGGAGGCTCGAAAGAGCAGATTCTTTTTTCAAATTGAAAGGTCATCATTCAAGGCGAGGATATATCTATGTAGATTGGAATGGATATAATCAAAAGAAAATTACGATTCCAACTGTTAAAAGAGGGGGAAATAATGCTTCTAAGCATTTACCTACAGTTTTTAAAGCAGAAGATTTCATGGCTTTTTTGGGTTGGTATCTATCTGAAGGATATGTTCACAAAGGAAAAACCAATTATAATATATCTATATGTCAATCTAAGTCTGTTCATCAAGAAAATTATAATGAAATTTTAGATATTATTAAAAAATTAGGTTTTACTCCTCAATTAAATGAAAATCAAATTTCTTTTTCTTCAATAGAGCTTTATCATTTTTTAAAACCATTTGGTAATAGTTCCAACAAATATATTGATAAACAATTTAAGGGTTTAAATAAGAATTTATTACAGATAATGTTAACCGCCCTGATTAAAGGTGATGGCAGAAGGAATGGAACTGGAGTTGAATATGCAACTATTTCAAAACAGCTTGCAAACGATGTACAAGAAATAGCCTTAAAATGTGGATATCGAAGTACATTGTATTTAGAAATAAGAAGTCCCAAAACAATAATAAGGGGTAAGATAGTTAATCAGAGTACAATCATGTATTTAGTAGGTATTAGTAAAAAGGCTGCTATTTATTATCCTCAACCTCAAAAAAAGTTTTATGAAGGAAAGGTAGTTTGCGTACAAGTTAAAAAACATCACATAATTCTAGTTAGAAGAAATGGACGTTGCTTGTGGGTTAGTAATTGTAATCCGTGTAACGAACTTACCTTTGCATACTTTGACCCACTGGATGCGATAACTGGTGGAGAGCTTTATAAAAATTATCATCCTAAGCCCTGGCACATACTTGAAAATTCTTGGTATAGTAACGGAAATTTGGAGGTTCTTTTAGAAACTCGTCCTGATCTGCCCGAATACCATAAATCAACAGCAGAAGGACAGAATATATTAAGAGAAAAAGGATTGAAGTATTATGGCTAAAGTTCGCTTAAATCTGGGATGCGGAATCTGGTTTCGGAAAGGCTTTATAAATGTGGACAAATACATTGACGAAAAAGAAGTTCTTACCAAGAAAGGTTTTGCGGCTAATGCTGTAGTTGAAAAAGGATATAAATTCGTCCAGGCTGATATTAAAAAAATGCCATTTCCAAATGAATATGTTGATTATGTGGAATTGATGAATACGATTGAACATTTTCCCATGCACCATGTAGTCGAATATCTTAAAGAAATTTACAGAGTAATGAAAAAAGGAGCTAAGCTGATTATTTTAACTAACGACATGACGGGGCTTGCGATAGATTGGCTCCAAATGGTTTCCAATAGTGATTTTAACCCCCAGACATATATAGACGTAGCGGAAACAATCTATGGTAATCAATATGGAGATAGTGACGGAGAATTACATCGTGTTCCGTTCACCCCAGTGTATCTCAACTATTGTCTATTCCATGCTGGTTTTACTAAAGGTGTAATTAGTCTAATTCCAAAAGGAGCACCTATCCCAGCAGTGGGTACTTTACCAGCCAATCCTAAGATGGTTGCAAGAAATAATTTATTAGTAGCAGAAATGGAAAAATGAAATGTTGGTATTGCGGGAAAGAATATACAGATTTTTTTAGACAATATGGGAGCTGTATAAAATGCTCTCGCTTCCCATTAGGAAAAAAACAAATAAGAGGTAAAAACCCTACTCCAAGAAAATGTAGGGGACATAAAAGACCCTTTGAATTTGAAGATAATAAATGTAATGTGTGTGGAGGAGTGAATTGAAAACATCATATCAAAGCGGAATTATTAAAAATACAACTAAATGGAAGAATAGGTTTTTAGTAGGAACTGCCAGTACGGGGCTTGTGAGGATGGAATGGGTACAAGCCAGATATTCTCAATTAATACCTACTAACTGGAGCTTGACCGAAACTCTCCAATGGCTTAATCCCGTTGCTCCTTTAGAATATATAGTATCTGATGCTCAGAATCTAATTGTTAGAAGTGCTATAGAGCAAGATGCAGAATGGTTATTTTTTCTCGAACAGGATAATATCTTAGCTCCAAATACTTTCTTCAGATTAAATGACTATATGCGTAAAGCAACAATTCCTGTAGTTTCGGGACTTTACTTTACTAAGTCTAATCCCCCTGAACCTATGGTTTATCGGGGAGCTGGTAATTCATATTACGATAAATGGAAGATGGGAGATAAGGTATGGGCTTCTGGAGTACCTACAGGGTGTCTTTTGATTCACATGAGTATTCTACGGGCTATGTGGAATGAAAGTGCTGAATATAGGATTGGAGATCAAGTTACAAGAAAAGTATTCTCCGAGCCGTCTAAAATTTGGTTTAATCCAGAAAAAGGTCGAATGGAGTCTTCATCAGGAACTTCTGATTTAGCTTGGTGTCATAGAGTACAAACAGAACATTTCTTTGAAAAAGCAGGATGGCCTAAATATGATAAGATGAAATATCCATTCTTAGTAGACACAAATATGTTTTATTATCATATTTCAGAAGATGGAAGACAATGGCCTATTGAAATTCCTAACCAATACACACCTGATCCTAAAAAGAAGAAGAAAGATGAGATAGTTGTAGCAGTAAAAAAATGAAAGTAAGTATAAACGAAAATAATATAGGAGACATAGAGCAGATTATTAAGGATTGGCTAAACTCTAACGAGCAGGAATTGACTTTAATTAAAAATCCTACCTCACTAGATATATTTGTCTCAGATAAAATTAAAGCAGAAAGTAAAATGGCATGAAACCTCTCAAGATAAAAGTATATGATACCCTAATAATAGTAGAGTCCCTCTTTAATTATAAGAGATGGTTTAATGGATTAAAGAAATTTTCCTCAGTTTGGATTAAAACTCCTAAGAAATAGTCCTCTTGACTTATATCTTCCCTAATGGTAGATGGGAGTTAATGGCTGACTCACACAAAAACTTTGCATACTCTACTATTCTTACTGCTCCTTCACCAGCAGATTCTGGAACGAGTTTAGTGGTTCAAAGTTTAGATGGAGCTAAATTCCCAACTGTTCCTTTTAATGCAACTGTCTGGCCTACAGGAACTCAACCCTTAACAACAAATGCCGAAATAGTCAGGGTTACGGCAATTTCAACCGATACTTTTACAATTACAAGAGCACAAGAAAGTAGTACCGCAAGGTCAATAGTAGTTGGTGATCAGATAGCCGCAACGATAACTGGTAAAACTTTAACTGATGTAGAAACAGCTAATTTATTAGATGGTGTTAAAGCAGATACAGTTGCTCAAACAGTCACCCGTGGCTCTTTAATCTACGGCAATTCAACCCCTAAATGGGATGAACTTGTGGTAGGTGCTGCCAATTCCGTTCTTTGGACAGACGGTACTGATGTTTCTTGGTCTGCTGCCCCCAGACTTGCCAATATCGCCGATGCGGGCGGGACAAACAGGATAACAACAGCTGCTTCCTCGCCTCATGTAACCTTAACTGGCGATATCCGTATTAACGGACCACTAAAAATGGATGAACAGGCTTCAAGGCCAGGTGGTGTTGCTAATTATCTTTGGCTTTATAATTATACCGATATTTTATGGTATACCACTAGTCTTGGAGGTGTAGGCTTTAGCGTAGCTCCTGGTGAGCAAAAAGCAATGATGTTTGCCCCTGGACAAACTGGCTGGATGTGGCCTACAGCAAGAAGTACTACTCCCTTAATGGATTATATAGGTTTATTTGTTGGTATGACAGAAACCTTTTCAACCCAGACTATTACACTTGATTCAAACGGGCGGTATGTCACATTTAATACAAGTACTACAAGTGGAAATGAAGCAGGTATAGAAACCCCCAATACCATTTGTCAACGTCTAAATGCTTTTCTTTCTCAAATATCCTTTGCCCTGACTTCAACCGCAAATGTGCGTATGTTTATCGGATGGACAAACCAAACTTTAGCTACAATGGTTTCAAGTGACCAGCCAGCAGGACGTTATTTTGGGCTTCAATATAGTGCATCAAGGGGAGATACCACATTTTATTGGACTAGGAAAAATGACGCAGGTACTTTTACTGCAACTAATACGACAGTTAATGTTGATACTGCCTGGCATAAATTTAGATGTTTGGGTGGTGCCGTATCTGTAATTTGTTCATTGTTCAACAATGCTTTGACGACTGAGGAGAAGACAAACTTGATATCTAACATACCCAGTAACAGTAACAGTTTGTCTTTTGTAGCTGGTATAGAAACTGAAACTACAGTTGCCAAAGGGCTCAGCATAAAAGACGGTCAAGTTACAGCAGATATTCAAATATAAAGAAAAGAGGTGAAACTATGAGTGTTTTAACAAAATCCGACATAAAATTTGATGAGCTGAGGCTTTACAGGGAACCTCAATCCGATGGAACTTATAAATGGTTTATTACGGTAGGATATAAAGTTCAGACGCAAGAAGGCGAGGAGTATAACCGAGACAAACAAATAGAACTCACTGGAACACAGGTAACTTCGGCCAAGAATTTCTTGACAAATATCTATACACAGATTAAGAATGAGGAAGGGATTTAGGGGGGTGAAATATGCGTATTACTAAAGCAACACATAAAGCAACATTATCAAGGTTATTTTACGAAAAAGCGGGGGATACTCCTGAAGGACTGCCAATCTTTAAACCTAAAACTTTCCTTTTTGATAAGTTAATGGATGCAGCTTCGGCAGCCAAGAAACTAACTAAAGATTCTGAAGAAAAAGAAGGCAGGATATTTTACAAAGACGGGGAAATAGAATTGACACCTGATGAAAGAAGTATTTTAAAGGATTTGTTTGAGGCGAATAAAGATAATTGGGATATTCAAACAGCGGAAGCAGTATTGGAATTAAAAGATTTGTTTGAGGGGAAATAATTTAATTTACTAATATGATATGGGAACAGGTTATTTTGGTCAACTTTACTTTGGACAGTATTATCCTACTTATGAAGGAGTCGCAAATCTTTCAATTGATGTCTTCGATTCAGTAACTGTCTCCGAATCTGTAACTCCTCAAGAAGTAAATAACCCAAGTGTATTTGATTCTATTACTGTTTCTGAATCTGTTAGTCCTCAGTTGGTAAATAATGTCAATATCTTCAGTTCAATCACAGTAACTGAATCTACGCAACAAGCCTTTACACTAAAATATACAAGGGGTAAATACACTTCTCTTCCTACGGATGACACCGATCTTACAACTCTTTTCTCTGGTACTGAAGAAACAGATGTTCTTGATTACGACTCAACTACTGTAGATCAAACTGGAGATGCTACAAATACTATTTCTGCTTTTCTTTTTAAAGTGAGGGTTGCAGATAATGCTTCTCCAATAACAGTTTCCTGGACTGGACAATCCTCTCTTGCACCCTCATCAGCTACGGTAACCCTGGAAATCTATAACTATAATACTTCTTCTTGGGAAACACTGGATACAGATAGCTCTACTGCTGCCGATACAGACTTTATTTTATCAGGTGAAACACCTATTGACCCAGCATTGGTAGACGATTATTTCTCAGGTTTTTTTATGGCTTGTAGAGTAAAACAAACTACAAGTACCAGTACCTTAAAAACAGACGAAATAGATATCAATATATGGGCAGCAGGTGGAGAGCAGGGATTAGTTGATTACGATATTATCCGACAAATTCCTGCTTCAACATCTGATGCTGATGAGAAAAATAATACTACTCTTGTTACCAACAATGCTACTGATAGGGGTGGATTGCTTAATGGGAATAGATTTGATATAGGTGTTCGTTTTGCAAACATTACAATCCCAGTCGGCTCAATAATTACTGCCGCTGTCTTAAATCTCTTTTTAACAAAGCGACCTTCTAGTAATCAGTCATTTGTTATCAAAGGTATTTTAGAAACAAATCCTGCTGTTTGGACTTCTTCAACTAGACCTTCTCAAAGGACAAAAACTACTGCAACAGTAAATCAGACAATAGGGTCAGGACTTAATGGATATAAGACAACTGAAGATATTACCGCTATAGTTCAGGAAATTGTTAATCAGGGTGGATGGGCAAGTGGAAATGCCACAGCTTTTGTTATAGAAGAAAGCAGTACTACATCTTTTATAAGAGTAAGAGATTATTCATTTGGCAATTTAAATACTTTGGTAGAAATAGGGATAAATTATACATCACCTCTTACAATAAATGTTTCAGACTCCATTACAGTAGCGGAATCAACTACCTGTTCTATCCCCTCTGGAAGTACGAATGTTTCTGATAATGTAATAGTTAGCGAGTCTATAGTTGCTACAGTTCCTACGGAATTTGCTGATGTTTTCGACAGTATTGCAGTTTCGGAATCTATTTCCGTTTCTCCAACTCTTTATATTAATGTGTCGGATAATGTTACAGTAGCCGAATCTACTGTCGTCTCAAAATCTCTAAACTCAAGTGTCTTCGATACAGTAAATGTTTCAGAACTTACTATGTCTCAATTAGTCAATAACATCTCGGTGTTTGATTCAATAAATGTCAGCGAATCGGTAACATCTGTAATTTCTAACTATGACATTGATATTTCTGATAATATCACGGTTTCCGAAGATACAGTCGCTCAATTAGTTAATAATGTTTCGGTAGTTGACAATATAACAGTAACAGAGAACGTAACAGTTCTTCAAAAGAATTTAGTAACAGGAATTGTATTTGATTCTATCCAAGTTTCGGAAGTTACAACTATCTCAGAAATTTACAGCATAGATGTTTTCGACTCCATTGTTGTAAGCGAGGCTACAACACCGCAATTAATCAATAATGCAGATGTTTCTGATGGTATCAATGTCTCCGAAAGTATAACAACGATTATTCCTTTTGGGGAGGCTTCTGTTTCTAGCGATGTAATTGTAAGCGAATCAATAACCGCATTAATTCCCTCTGGCAGTTTAAGTGTATTTGATTCTATTACTGTTAGTGAGGACATTACCAGCTGGAAGTCTGTTCAACAAATTAATGTATCCGATTCTATAACAGTAGCAGATGTTGTGGTTGATGAAGGAGTATTAACCATTAGCGTTGTGGATAACATAACAGTCTCGGAGGACATAATATCTAAGGCTAGTCCTCAATCTATTAATGTATTTGATTCAGTAGAAGTATCAGAGTCTATAACTACCCAGTCCAGTTCATTATTTGTATCAGTTGTTGATTCTATTACCGTAGTTGAGGTAATAACAGCCTCGAAAGTTTTATTCATTGATGTCTCTGATTCTGTAACAGTCTCCGAATCCGTAGTAATAAGTGGAACTCTTAATACCAATGTTTTCGATTCTATTATCGTAAGTGAAAGTATCTCTGGACAAATCCCTTATGGACAAGCAGATGTCTCTGATAGCATCATAGTTTTTGAAAATGTTTCAATTCAACTCAATAATTATGTTTCGGTAAGTGAAAATGTTACGGTTGAGGAAAGCGTTTCGATTTCCATAGCAGGAGGGAATTTGGATATTTCAGTAGTGGATTACATAACAGTTTCTGAGGATGTTAATTTAATTTCAAGTGGAATTACTTTTTTACAACAACACGTCCCAAGAAGAGGACATAGGATGAGATTCAGGTGAATAATATGAAAGAAAGGATGGTGGTCTAAGTTGGCAAGATTATTTAGTACAGGATTTGAATTAAATTCTACAACTGCAGGGGTTGAATTTACAACCGTAACAAACGGAACAATTTCAACAACTACAATACGAAGTGGAACATATGCAGGACGTATAAGCTCTCTTGCTTCTGGAACAGCAAGGGGATTTCTCTATCAATTTGCTTCAGCTGCTGGAAATGGCCCATACTTTATCCGCTTTTATTTCAGATACGCTACTCTACCATCTGCCGCTAATACTATATTTTCAGTTGATAACGATACCGCTGTGGCTGAGGCAGCAGGAGTGGCAATACTATTAGGCTCTGATGGAGCATTACAGCTTTTTAATGGAGCAACTCAAATTGGAAGCGACAGCTCTGCTCTATCCGCAGACACTTGGTATAGGATTGAGGTTAAGTTTGATAAAGCTCCCGCTGATGGAAGCGAAGAGCTAAGAGCATTGATTGATGGGGTTGAATTTGCGGGAGCGGCAAATCTTACCCTAGCTACCACAATTCACTCTATGGCCTTTGGGGGGAATATAAGAACAGAAGCCCAAACCACAGGAGATTGGTTTTTTGACGACATAGCAGTAAATAATTCAACAGGGTCATTCCAAAACTCCTATCCAGGGGCAGGGGAGATAATCCATCTTAGACCTAATGCTGCTGGAGATAATGCTGGATGGGTTGATGGAACAGGAACTACTTTTGCTGAGATAGATGAAATAAATCCAGATGATATTACTAGTTATATTCAAGACCCTGGCCCAAGTAATATATCGGATTTCAACCTAGATGCTACTCCTGCTTCTCTAGCCTCAGATGATGTCATAAACTGTGTTCAAGTTGGGAATAGATTTGCTGCTGATGATGGTTTTGGAGACTCTAGGTTTGTTTTAAGAATTAAAGCATCTGCAGGGGGAACATTGGAGGAAACAGCTGACATAAATCCAAGTTCTACCACTTTTGGAACTAATGCAGTTGCTAACCCAAGAAATTATATTTTAACCTTATATGATTTACCAGGTGTTTCAACTACAGGCTGGACAAAAACAGATTTAGATACGACTCAAATAGGGGTACGAGCAACGGCAAATGATGCAGGAACAGTAAATATGCAAGTTTCTACCCTCTGGTTTCTAGTAGATCATCAACCAGCAGAAGCAGCAGGTTTTTCTCCCAATGTTTCCGATTCTATTAATGTAAGTGAAAATATTCAATTACAGGTAGTAAAAAATATTAACGTATTTGATTCTATAACAGTCGCAGAATTTACAACTCCACAATTAGTTAATAACACAGGAACAGTTTTTGATTCAGTAACTGTAGCTGAAAGTATAACCGCTAGTTCAGTTCTAAATATAGATATTTTTGACTCAATAGTCGTATCTGAAGCGATTACCGCTCATATTCCTCAATATTTTGTAGATAAGTTCGACTCCATAAATATATCAGAATCTATTGCCGTATCCTCAATTTTAAATATTAATGTTTCTGATAGCATAACTGTGTCAGAATTTACTGATGCTTCAATCCCTTTAGCCTTAAGTGTTTTTGATTCGATTACCATAGCTGAAACAACTACATTAAGTAAAGTTCTTCATGAAAGCGTAGTTGACAATTTAATAGTAAGTGAAGCAGTTACTATAGAGGAAAATAGTTTTAACGTAAATGTTTCCGATAATATAGCTATTGCTGAAAGCGTTATTTCTCAGAAGGGTAATAATACTGGAACAATCTTTGCTTCCATTCAGGTAAGTGAAAATGTAACTTTCCAGACAATTCTTAATATAAATATATTTGATTCGGTTGCAGTATCTGAGAATATAACTTCTTCCAAAGTTGACAATGTCAATGTTTTTGATAGCGTTACCATTGCAGAAACTACCACTCTTTCCAAGGTTTTGAATGCCAATGTATTTGATTCAGTTAATGTATCTGAAAGTATTACAATTCAAGTTCCTTCATTGTTTATAAATATATTTGACTCTGTAACGGTAAATGAAGCCGTATCACCTCTACTTATAACTCCAGATGCTGTAAATGTTGTGGATGATATAGTGATTAGTGAATCTGTCAGTGTCTTAATCTCAAACCTCCTTATAAGCGTATTCGACTCTATATTGGTCTCAGAAGATATAACTTCAAGTGAGTCTGTTATAACCACATCTCAATATAGACATCTTCCTAAGAGACTTTCCCATATAGGTAGAATGTTTCGGTAGTCATCTTGACATCAATATGTCATAAAAGAAAACCTAATCTAGTATCCTTGACAAAATAGTAGATAAATATAACAATTAAGTATTCGTTTGAAATGAAAAATAACAATTCATTAACCAAATATCAAGTTAAGGAACTTCAGGCAGATGTGGAATCTCTTAAAGCCGACATGCGTAAGATTATGGAGAATGAACTTCCTCATTTAAAAGAGCAAATAAACGGGTTGTCAACACAAGTTAAGGAACAAATAGACGGGATATCAGGGCAGGTTAAGCTGGTAGGAGCTGTAAATATACTAGCTATATTAGCAGTAATAGCACTTACACAGCTTTTAGTATGACACTGAAAGAGTTTTACGATAAGTATAAAGGACAAAAGAATGTTGGTAATACCGAAGCCAACAGAGGAGAATGTGTTGGAATTTCCTCACTTTGGATGGATAATTTTAAGAGTCCCCATGTTTTTGGTCATGCCCGTGATTTATACGCAAATGCCCCCGACCAATATTTTGAAAAAATACCCAATTTACCTTCAGCGATAATCCAAGACGGAGATATTGCGGTCTGGAGTGCAGGCTATAATGGAACTTACGGACATACAGGCGTAGCTTACGGTAAACACGATGTAAATAATTTTGACTGCTTTGAACAGAATGATCCCCTCGGTTCTACTCCTCATATTAAGAGATATAACTATGCTTATATAATTGGTTGGTTACGACCAAAGGGACAGATACAGCCCTCTATTGACTATGAGAAACTATTCAATGAGGTAAGGGTACGTAGAGATGCCCTTTACAACCTCTCACAAGCGATTTGCGACCTCTTAGGAGTACGAAACGATGAGAACACAGCAACAGTCCTAGAAAGAGTAGGAAAGGCAATACATGACCTTCAGAATAAACCCTTACAGGAGGATACAGAACTTCAGGCTAAATATCAGAAAGCTCTTAATAACATAGAAGAATTAGATATACAGCTGGATGATGTTGGTAAAGCCCTAAAAGAGTGTGAGAATAAACCGCCTATTGAAAAGTTAGTTACCGTAACTTTATATGCAAAAGACATAATGAAGATGTCTTTCTTACAGAAAATTAAGCTCCTATTCTCATAATATGGAAGAAACCGCAGAAAAACTTATTACTAAAATTGTTGAAACAAGACTCAAAGCTATCTCCAAGAAAGTGGATACGCTTCAGACTACACTTGATAGAGCTATTGCACAATTAGATGACGACCGAAAAGAAATAAGTGATCTCAAGGTGGCAATGGGTAAGAACCTTGCAGTTTCAGAGGGAACTAGAGATGATTTACATGACCAAACCAAAAAAGTAGTAGATAAAGTTCAGGAGAACTTACAGCCAGTTCCAGATATGGTTACAGAGGCTGTTAAAGATGAAATAAATAAGGTTAAGAAGAAAAAATGGTTTAATATCTTTAAAAAAGGAGGTGAATAATATGGAAGCATTTAATATAGCTGCAGTAGCAGTAATCATAGGAACCGTAAGAGGTGTTATATTGGGCTTAGAACAGCTTAATGTAAAAACAACTTCTCTAATTGGTTTTCTCTTGGCATTAGGAGTTGGAATAGTTCTTGCACTTCTAAGTCTTTTCGGGCTTACAGTAGAAACAGGAATTGTAGCAGGATTAACAGCCGCAGGAACTTATCAAATTGCGAAAAAGGTTGGAGGAGTTTAGTGGAAAAAGAACCAACTAGGCAGGAAATTATAGAAAGTTGTATAGCATGGAAACTTCGTGATCCCAGCAGGATTACTCTTTTTATTGGAGAGAAGGAAGTTGTAGTGGAAAGAGAATTAGAGGAACGCAGAAAAAAACCCGATTTTCCCAGAGTTTATGGTACGCTGTTTGAATATAAAGACAGGAAACCAAGACATTCTTTATATGAAAGGTGAGATGATACTTGAAAGAAAAACTACGAGCATACAACCCTTATCAGGAACAGAGGCTTTATAGATTTGCTTATGTAATTGCTATGCTTAATTGGGTTGAGCAGAGTCTTGATATAGAAGAAGCTGACTCAATACCAGGATATGAGCAGAGTATATTTTCCTACCATTCTACAAAGGGAGAAAATGTTACCTTTCAGGTTTATCCAGATTTAGTGGAAGGATTAAGAAATGTAAGTTTGGATTTGTTTCACGATTTAGTAGGGGAAGGAATGAAAGAAGAAGCTTTTGAGGTTATAAGAGAGGCGAAGAAAATTTAAGTTGTTTTTCATATTATTTCTTGCAATTCTTCTAATGAGTGTACCACATAACATTGTGCTCCTTTTTCTTGAAGTTCCTTCATCATTTGCCCTTGATAAAAAGTAAGACGCCCTTTGGGACGCTTCACTTCAAAGAAGTAAAGTTTAGCTACTCCTTTTGCTACTCCTCCTGATTGATAGGCTTTACGAAATGCCAAAATGTCAGGAGTACCTGCTTCTTGACCCATAATAAATCTCTTATTTCTGCCTTCTCCAACACTATATTTACCACTATTCAAACGCATTGTGTAAAAACCTTTAACTTTTAGATAATTTATACAAAGTTGTTGTATACTATGCTCACTTAATTCTGGAAGTTTATCTATTTGTTTCTTCATTTAGATTTAATTGATGTAATTTAGTTGCTAGTTTCCAGCATTTGAAACATATACCAAATGCTTTAACGCCTACATGAACATAATAAGATACTTTTTCGTGTTTACAAATAAAACAATATGTTACTGCGAATGCTACCATAATCTACTTTAATTAAGTTTCCCATTCTTGTTTGTCGGGAATTTTAGGATTGTTATGATACTCATAGTTTAGCCAAGTACTAGCTTATTGCTTTATCTATTGGTTTTAGGACATCATTGAGAGCTAAGTTGTGTCCGTAATCACGACTTTTAGAACATTCTCCAAAGCACTCTCCATCATCTGCACAATATTCGGGATAATCTTGTTTTCTCTTTTTCATTTTCTCCACTTCCTCCCTCAACTCACCCAAGCGGGATTGGAATAATTCTTCAAGCAAATGAGTTCCAAATTCCCAATCCTGATGCACTGTAATACTTTTCTTATCCCAATCGGGAATAACTATTGCACTAAAATATTTTAAGCATATTACTTGAATATCTTTCTCTAGCTTACTCCCTGAAAGATAAGTAGGTTTCTTTCTTATACCTTGCTCAACCGATATTTTAAAATCCTTAATCTTTATTTTATTTATCTTATCTTCTCTTAAATCTTTATCTATGTTTTTAGTCTTAGTCATATTAATCTTTCTTGGTCATCTTTTTCATCTTGTGCATAAGTAAACTGAGTAGCTCCTGTATAATTCCGCTTAAAATGGAAGGCTCCTGCTGGAAAGCCAAAGGGAAATCCACATCTGCTTGCTGGAACTAACCAAATTGATACAATTCCTCCGTATTGTTTTATTTTTTGGATCGTTCCCCAACTTTTTAATACTTTAGCAACTGGAACTAGAAATATAACATTTTCAGCTAATTCAAAGGAATGATTTAAAAACTTATCAAAGTTAGAATACGGAGGGTTCGTTATAATCCAATCTACTTTGTCTTTGTAATCAAAGAAATCTCTCCCTTTAGTAATCTCACACCAATCAGCAGTAGGTAAATATCTAAGAAAAGCTCCCTCTCCACTACAAGGCTCAAGTATTTTCCCTGAAGGTTTGTGCATTTCCACAATAAGTTTAGCTATCTTATCAGGTGTAAATATTACATCATTTGGATTTAAATCTGTATATTTCATAATTCCTCAACCCCTATCAAATCTTATCTTCTTAGCTTTGTCCAAGCGGGATTGGAAGAGAGACATAATCTTATTAAGGTATGATTTGTGCACTCTCTCTTTCTGAACAAAAGGTTGGCAATATTCTATTAACACTTTCTCTATTTCTTCCCTTAACGATTTATCTATGTTTTTAGTCTTCGTCATTTTCTTAATAAGTTTAAATGTGTAATATCTTTACTACAATCTTTGCATTTACTTACTTGCCGTATTAAAAAATACTGAGGCATTTTGCCCTCACTCTCTTGACTTACATATCTATCGTGTAAACATATATTTATTTCTATTTATATTCATGTCCAATGGGTGTGTTATATTTTTTATATTCATCTGCTCTTTCTCCACTCACAACATTTGTGCAATATTGGCATCTAATCAAACCCATATAGCTATAAAGTGCTGATTCAACCTTACAATTACAATTACGAGTTTTATATTTTAATATTTGTTTTCTATTCATAATTCTATCTTTCTTATTAAATCTTCAATGCGTAAATCCCATTTCAAATTACAATCATGCCATCCCTTGTCGTACTCTATATCTGTTGTTTCTATTAAATCTACTTCTAATTTGTTTAATTCATCTATCCATCTCTGATTTTCTTCTTTTCGTCTTTGCATATAACCCGCAATTTTACCAGCTCTATAAAGTTTTTGATTGACTAAATCCTTTTTCATAACATAATTACTAATCTTAATGTTTTCAAAGATGACTTGTAGTTCGGGCATTCTCCGAGTTTGGAGCATCATGTATTAACAGATAGCTCTACAAATCATCTTTCAAAATGCTTGGCAGGTAGGTATCAGACCCAGGATTCCCCTAGTTCCTTCCGCTTCCTTTTACTTTTCTTACCAAGCAAATCTATTTTTGCAAGAGCATTAACAAACTTACAAATATTACAATTCCTGTAACATATCCTATTACCAAGTATTTTAGTTTAAGATAAAAGAGTTTATTTTTTCTCATATTATTTTATCTATCATTACCCCTACGATATATCCTAAAATTATACTTATGGTTATTGTTAGGCTAGTTATCAGCCAGTAAGACCTAGTTTGTTTTTTCATTCTATAAAGCCTAGCAAAATAATAGTTACTGCTGCCGAGCATATCCACCCTAAGCTAAACATCACTAAGTCCCTTCCTGTTAAAGACTTACCTTTATATTCAAACCAAAAGTTATCAAATTCTAGGTATTTCATTTTATGACCACTGCTATTTGCTGTTTTCATAAGCTATAGGATTAAGGAAAAGTTTATTTAACACTTTTCTTTACCTCTTTTTTTGGTTTCCTAGCTGGCTTTTCCTCTTTTTCTATGGGTTTAGCAATGTCTTTCTTAACAGTCTCAATATCGTCTTTACAGAAAATCTTATCCTGATATTTAAATTCAGCTCTTTTTACATCGCAAATTGAGCACCAGAGTCTAGGTTCATATACGATAACCTTTTTCTGTTCTAAATCGTAGTTGAATTTACTATCTGGAGACTTCTTTACTCCTAATCTGTTGAGAACCTGTCCTCCGACATAGCTATCTTTGGCTCTTTGAGCAATCTGTCCTATGGAAAGTTGAGTTTGAACTAATTTGGTTACATCTTCCAAAGGTTGTAACTCTGTTAGTTCTTGCGTTGAAAAGGAAAATATCTTCTTATTGTAATCCTTAGAAGGAAAAGACATATCATCCTGTTCTTCTTGAGTTTTAAACTCTTGAGGTTTATTAACATTATCCATTATTCATTCACCTCCTCGATGTTATCTCCCACCATTTGTTCTTCTGGTTCAGGCTGAACTCCTAAGCGAATATCTTTCTTCTCGTCCCATCTTTCTTCTCCTAAACTAGCGTGGGCAGGAGAACAAAATGTATTCATCATTCCACCCATTTCTTTCTTAAATACATGATTACTCGGTTTTCCACAATCTGGGAGATTACAGCGAACTCTATAAGGCAAGTTAACAGCAAACGTAACACTTATGGTGATATCCTCCTTCTAATTTTTCTTTTACTATTTGTAATAGCTTGTAGTGCAAATTTATAAATTTCAGCATTATATTCAAAAATATCAATATGACTCCATCTACTATTTTCCCACATCTTCAATATTTCTTTAATTTGTTCGAATTTCTTTTCGTTCATTTCTTCTCCTTTTCTATCGGCTGAACTTCTATTGTTTTCAATTGTTTATGAGATATACAGTATGCTACTGCTACAAGAGCTCCTTTAACCTCAACCATTATAGTATTTATAGGAGTATTACAGATATTACAATTCCCTTCATATTTATAGGTTAACAATAATGGTTTTATTTCAGGAGCTGGAGTAGGAGGTACCTCTGGCTTTACAGGAGCTTCTACAGCAGGTTTATCCTGCTCTTTGGCTATCTCTGCCATTGTTTCCATAAACTCTGGTGTAGGGAGGTCATCTGGTTTTATTCCAGGTGGAAGGTCTTGAGTCTTAGGGACATTTTTCTTTATGGCTTTTTGTTTTTGAACAGCAGCTACTTGTCCTTCTGGATGTTGCTTTTGCATATGCTGAAGATATTTTTCTTCTTCTATATCTTGTTCGCAGATTATACACAGGATTTTCATTGTATTCTACTGTATTATATTAGGTTGTTTAACCATTTGTCAAGTAGCAGTTTCTCTTTCTCAAAATTTACCTTCTCTTTAAACCTATTATATGTTTGTTGACACATCCATTTATATTGTTCAGGAAATATATTTTGTAATATGTTAGGAATATCATTTAAGGAATGGGTATCTAAATCTATGCAGGTTTCCATATCTGTTAAAAGTTCTTCTCCCAATTTTCCTTTATAATCTGAAATACGGGTTATGATAGGCTTTCCACAGGCAAACCAGTTATACAATATATGCCCAAATCCGTCTCCCATTCTTTTTACATGAAATCCATAGGCACTTTTCTGCATAATTGAAGCAATTTCAGCAGTAGTTCCTACTGAACCATCTTGACATTGACCTCCATAACTCTTGAAATCATAGTCAGGCATCATAGATTTTAACATCATGTAGTCATCAAATCCTTTGTTTTCGTGATACACATTGATAAATGAGGTTATTTGTTTTTCTGGAGGAAGACTGGATGGTTTGAAAATATCAAGATCAAACTCCTGATGGTAGAATACTGCATTACAAGTCGGAGGGACAGGAAACTCTATGGTAGATGATAGAAGGTTTGGTATTTCGTGGAGGTTAGTTAAAACTTCGGTAAACATATTTCCCTGCTGAAATATAAACTTAGCATTTTTCATTCTTGCTAGTTCCTTAAAAGGTTTTATATGGGCAGGAATAGAGGCTATGACTATGTCTATTTTTTCTTCTTTAAATCTCTCAAGCGTAATAGCTTTATTCCATGTATTATTATGTTTATCTTCACAAACATATATTCCGACAAAATCATCTGTTATATTATTCAATGGTAATGTTCCGTCTTTAGGCTGATAACCCTGTCTCATGCCTAAATACTGCTCGGCTGTATCAGGATTATCGTAAATCGCCCATAGTTTATTTTCCCACCATTCCATGCCAATAGGTCTTAGACAAGTTCCTCCAAGACGTTTTTCAAATAATAATCGGAGGGAATATGCGAGGTCAGTTTGATGATAGTCCATGAAAACTACTGGTTTATTCATCTTTAGGAAAAAAATTATCTAAAAATGTATGTATAAGTGAATGTCCGAATGTTCTTTCAATCTGTGCTTCTAGTTGGTAGAAAAATGGGTGTTGGTATAGAAACTTCATATTTTTGTAATTATAATATAAAAAATTGACAGGTTTGTAAAATGGCTCTCCATATTGAAAATTACGATAATTTTGCGATACGCCAGCCATATGGTAAAAATCTTCTTTCTTGGTTACTCCTAAATCTTCTACATTTACTCCAAATGGTAATTCGTTGAAGAATTTATAGAAGTGGTCTCCTGGAGGACTGACTGAAAAATCTCTTGAAGTTTTATCAACCAAACTTTTTCGTACAACTGCAAATGCAGGGTGGATTCTCTTATCTTCTGTGTAACGGATAAAGGGCAGGTCATCTTTAAATACCTTCTCAAAAAATGTTTCGTCCTTAATTAAAAAATCCTGCTCCAGAAAGCATACATGAGATACATTACCGACTTTATCTAAAATGTTATTTACCGCATCATCTCTCCAGTCAGGTCTGGTTCTTTCTACTTCAACGAAATTACAGAAAGGAAGCTGTGCTTTAATATAGTTACCAAAATTTTGGTCTGGAACATGATGATCTGATAAAGCTATCCAAATAGTGTAGAAGTAATCTTTGAAACGAGCTAAATTATATCTCGCTATCGGATAATCGCAATTTAAAGGGCCAGGTAAGTAAAACCGTAGGCTTTATCATATCCCCACACCACCTCCAATCTTATTCAAATTGGCATATTCGCCAAATAACTTATAGGCACTTTTATTATATGCTAATGCCGCTTCTTCTTCTGTTTCAAAATATCCAATATGGATATGTCTACCATTAAGAATGACAGATGCTCTATATTTCTTATGGTCTTTTTTGAAATCTACGCCTTTATATTGGCATAATCCGTCAATACATTTTTTACTATTCCACGTATTCTGTTGGTGGTTTACCGTTCTCAGATTTATCCTTCTATTATCAAGTCTATCTCCATTTATGTGGTCAGTTTCGAATCCTTCAGGAGTATTATTGATTACTCTGTGCATGAAGACTTTCTTATAAGGTTTATTTATTGTACGTATCGCATATCCATGTTCAACACACCATTTCCATTTATTCAACACCTCATAGTTTTCGCCATCTACAATAGCAAATTTACCATTACCATATTTTCCTCTTAATTCAATTAGGCAGGAAGGTTTTATCATATTATAACCGCATAAGTTCTCGATAAATCTTTATTTTTTTTAGAATCCTATCTAAATCCAAATTAGCTAATTGAACTAAAGTTAGTAATCCCTTATCATAATCTTTTTTAAATTCATCAAGCCCATCAGTTGTTTCCATAGCAATTCTCCAGAAAGCTACTCTTGTTTCTATTTCATTCAAAGCATTATCGTCTGAGACATTAGGTACTATTCCTGACAGATACCCTCCTAATCCTGCTGAAAGTGATCCTGCGTGTATCCAATCAAAGGGTTGTAGGGAAGGATGCCAATTCATAATTTCACCTGTTTTATCAGTTATTTCGTAAGGAGAAGCGTGGTGTTGAGGTACTGATTGAGAACGAAGTCTTAATCCCCGTAATTGTATGGAAGCCCATACGAATGTATCACCCATATTATCTTCTTTAAAATGGTGCATTAATTCCTGACACCATGATCCTTTGGAAAACTTTTTACTGCCAAAGTTTAAATCAGTTCTGAGTAAATCTGTACGTTTACAGAAGAAGAAGTTAGGCCACCAGTTTGGTCCCTGATCTCCGTATCCTGAATAATCCAGCCCATACTTTTCCTTACTTTTATCCCATATTTCTTGTCCACAGGAACCTCTTGGAGAACCTACTATATCCGTAGTACCATTTTCAATCATTTGAAAACACCTGGAAACAATCCCAGAGTTAAAAATATAACCATCTTCTTCTAAAAACATAACCAAATCTTCTTTTGCAATAAGAGTTAATTCCTTGAGAGCTTCTCCCTGTTCAATTCCGTTTGGATGATAGATAATGGTAATTTTGGGGTCTAAACAATTACCGAGAAATTCCCGAACAACTTCTTGGGATACTTCTGCATGATTGTTGTAGTTGATATACAAACGGTCAATTTCATCATACCATCTTTCTTTCCACAATTTAATAGCGAGGGAAGCTATAAATGGGTCTCCACTACAAGGTAAGAGCACGGCTTTTGTCATAATAAACTTTTAAAATACTTAATTCTTGGTTCTAATTCTTCTCTAGTTACTCCTGAGATTTTCATAATTTCATCTATAGTATTTTTATATTCATCAACAAACCACTGAATTTCTGTCATTTCAAACATCTCATAAAAAAGCACGTGCCAAGTAAGTCTCTGTAACATAATGTTGTGTGGGTAAGCATTGCTTTCCTTGCTTACTCCACTTTGGATTCCATTCCAGATAGCTGATAGTCCAGTAACATGAGTCCAAGGAATTTTCTTGTCTTTCCACTGCTCCCAATAACCATCCTGATACTGCGGAACATATTGCCAGCGTAACCCTTTATGTCGAAGTTCAAGCGATAATGCTCCCATTAAATCCATATCTGCTGTTTCTGGTAAAACTATATTATCTAGGAAATCTATTGGAGTATTCTTTCGTAATTGCTGAACTCCTATCCCTAATTTAGTATTTTGAATATCTGCAACTCTACCAAAAAAGAAATTAGGATAAAAAGCCAATCCTCTGTTAGCTTGTTTTTCTTCATCTGGGTACAACTCTGTTATGTATTCGTTTAGCCAAGCAGGATAAGTAAATTGATTACTGGCTACAATATCTGTCCACCCTTCTTCTATTGACCTAAAACAAGCGTCTACTATCCCAGAATCAAAAATATACGCATCGTCTTGGATAAGTAGAAATGTTTCTTCAGGCATTGGATTCATCAATAGGTCATTAAAAGCAGTGTTCATTTCATCTCCTATTCCTACAAATTGGAAATCTTTTAATAATTCTTTGGAATAGTCTATGACTTCTTGGTATTTTCCATCACGGGGGCCGATAGAAACATAAACCTTGTCTACATTCTTTCCCCACTTTTCAAAACAATATAACCAGAATTTTAATGCAAATGGGTCTCCGATACTTGGTAGTAATACAGCTCTGCTCATATAATCTGGAAATTTGGAATTGTCGTAATCCACTTACCTTTATAATTCTTTTCTTTCTTTTTGAAGTAATCCAGGAATCCATAAGGGAATACCCAAAGGTATTCACAATCTCTGGGAATAGCGTCTATTATGGGGACTTTAGTATTTATCGTATATTTACCCTTTTTGAGAGGGTTAATATCTACTATGGCTAAAGGGGCAATATGATAATATTGCATGATAGTATTAGCCTTGGTTGATGCACCATATCCATACAAATTACCACTTAATTTTGAAATAAAGTCCCACATTTTTGACCTATTTTTTTCTATTCTTCTAAAGAAATCCTTTAATTCTTTAATTCCATATTTCTCTTCCTTAAATTTAATGCTTCCCTTATTGTAATGTCTGGCAAATATGCGATAACTTCCCCCATTCATTCCATTTTTTTCTACTTTAAATATTTCAAGTCCGTTATGTTCATAAAGTCTTATTAAAGATTTATATGAGTAGAACTCTAAGTGTTCGTGGCATAAATTTCCTACATCGTTAAGCTCAATCATTGGAGAGAGAGTTTGTAGTTGAGAGATAAAAGTACCTTCTTTATGGAGATGTCTTTTTATATTTTTCATAAAATTATTTGGATTTGGTAAGTCATATAAACAAGCAATAGCGGTAATTGTATAGGCCTTATAAGGAAGTGTTACATTCTCCCAATAATCCTGTATCCATTCAGTTGCACCTTCAGGTTTTATATTAGATGGGTCAACAGCAGTTTTATGATAAACATTAGCATATTTTAGAAGTGTTCCGTCATTTGCTCCTATGTCAATTATGTCTCCCTTAACTAAGGAAGCTATTTCTTTTAAATCCGCAACAACTACTGGATTTAATCTTGATTCATACCAATAGTTTTTATAAAGTAAATCTCTGGGCGTATTGTGTGCAAGCTGAAGTAAGGTACACTTTCCGCAATAAACAAGTTCTAGGGGGTATTTATGACCTTCAGAGGGCTTCGTAGTGAAGTCTGATATAGCAATCTTACCCAAGGAACCTATTTTGATTAACTTTTTATTATTGCAAATTCTACAGCATTTTATTCGCATAGGAACTCCTTCAACCAATGTGTTTCTGGATTAATGTCTGGAAATTTTTCTTTTAATAAAGCTAGTATCTTAGTTACTCTATCTGTATAGACATTATTCATTGGCACATTCATTTTTAGAGCATAATATAAATATACATAATCCATTTTTCTTCTGCAATCATCTCTTGTTAGTCCCCAAATGTAACCTTGAGTCACTCCTCCTATGTGAAAGAAGTCTTTTTTATCTTTTAAGCCTAGAACTTGGAGGGGATTAACCATCATACCTCTTTTTATCATATCCTCAGTTAAGAAATCACAATGGTCGTAACCTTCTCTTGCCGAAAAATCTTTACAACTTTTCTCATAAGAACTTCGTTTACAGGTGAAAAAAGCAGGTTGTATTAATACCTTGGCTTTATTGATGTATCCTATGAGGTCATTTACTTCCAATGCTTCTTTCACCTTTTGAATTAATGAAGGAAAGTCTTTAACTAAAAAATCAGGGTGCATAATTAAGAACGCATCTGCGGTACTTTTGGAAAGCATAGCTTTTAGGGCAAAATCACACCAATCTTGGTCTGCTGTTCTCAAAGATGGAGGCTCTACATAGGTAAATCCTAACTTTTGATATTCTGAAATTAAAAAGTCATCTATATCTGGAGTAATTTCGTTGGTATAGTGTTCGGAAATATATAGGAATTTCTGATTAAATAAATTACCATATTTCCCTAGTAATTCCCGAAAGTAGGGATAATCTACTCCTTTCGGAATGTATGTGAGCAGGTCTATAGTCATTTATATTCCTTTATGGTTTTTATTATGTGCGAGAATTCCTCATCAGTCATATCGGGAAAAAGAGGTAAAGTAGCAAGTGTTTTCCACACCCTATCGGTTACAGGAAGTTTAGTTTGAGGAAAAATCTTGTAAGTATTTAGGGGTTTGTAGTGTACTCCTACAGATACTCCATGAGCCAACATATAGTCAATAAACCTATCTCTACTTTCCATTCTGATTACAAATAGGTGCCAAGAAGAATTAGCGTCATATTTCGGAAGTTTAAGCCAATTTAGGTGCTGTAGTTCGTATAGATACTGGAGAACCCGTAGTTTTCTTTTGTTATTAAGTTCGTCAATCCTTTCCAACTGTGCTAATCCAATTGCTGCGGTAATATCGTTCATATGATATTTATATCCCACAGTTTGTATATCATAATTCCAACCATATTTCTTCTCAGTTCTCTCAAAAGTAGACTTATCAATTCCACACCATCTTAGGGGAATAAGTTTCTTATAAACTTCCTCATCATTAGTAGTTATCATTCCTCCATCTCCAGTGGCTAGATTTTTAACAGCATGGAATGACCAACAGGAAGTATTTTGTCCGACTAATTTATTGCCTGTAGCATGGGCACAGTCTTCAATCACTATAATTCCATGTTTTTTAATTGCATAGGATAATCTTGAATCTTTACCGCCATAATGAACAGGAATAATAGCTTTGGTTTTATTAGTAACCTTCTTCTCTACATCCTTCCAGTCTATACACAGCGTTTCTTCATCAATGTCTGCAAATATTACTTTACAGTTGTTATAAAGAGCTACAAGAGCTGTAGAAACGAATGTTAGAGCAGGAACTATAATTTCTCCATCTTTAATATCGTGAGCCTTTAGAGCTAAATCTAGGGCTGCTGTGGCACTATTTACTCCTACTGCGTATTTGGCTCCTACGTATTCAGCGAACTTTCTCTCAAATTCTTCTGTCTTTCTACCAAGACCCCACCATTTACTTCTTAAAACTTCATTTACATATTTTATTTCTAATTCAGAACAACTAGGTTCAAACAATGGTATTAAGCTACGCATAATGAATTTCAAACTTCTTTCCATTTATTACAAAATAAGGAGCTTCGAAAGGTGGGAATGTCAAAGCTCTGACATATCTGTCAATCTTATCTTTACTCCATTTTAGATTAATTTCAAGAGATGGAAACTCAGAACGGGTATGGTAGTTTTTGGAGAGTTTAATATTTTCGAAACTTGCTAGACCTGCTCTCCAGTCTTTCATATAAGTAGGCCACCATGACTTAAACAATGCTACTGCTGCTCCTGTGCATTTGTAATATAGAGATTTACCCGTATCATAATCATCTACACTAACCTTTGCTTGTGCATAAACTTTTCCTCCATCAATTTTAGAAGTCATCTCGTGAATTGTAATTCCTGCTTCTTTTTTCCCATCAATTATTGGAAGTGTAGTCGGATAACAACCTCTATAATCTTGTACTAAACCCAGATGGACATTAACAGCTCCACACTTGGCTAATTTTAGGATTTGGGCAGGAATAATCTTGTCATAATAAGCACATACTATCCAGTCAACTTTATCTTTCAGTTTAGGCTGTTCTTTCAGTACAGGATACCAAGTAGTTTTTTCATTATGGTCATTTGTTACCACACCAACTATCTCATCTGTAGTTTTAAGATATTCCAGTATTCCATTACCTACACTTTTATCCCCAAAGAACAAAATTTTACTCATAGCCACTTATATTCGTCTGGTTTGGTTTTGTAAAATCCGAGTAATCCTCTGGGATTTGGAAAGTGCATTGGTCTTAAATCTCCATCTTTCACCCAATTCTTTATTTCCAGAGGTAAATCACCAAAAGGCCATGACTTGATTTCTGGATGGTCTGGATTAATATTCCCTTGGCAAAGAGATAACGGAACATCATGTATGAATACATACCCTCCTTCATTCAAATGAGGATAAAATTTAACCAATTCTCCCCAACGGATATTCGGTTCACTATCAAGAAAAAGCAAATCAATTTGTTCTTTAGGTTCATATTTAGCTGCATCAATCAGCTCACAATTAACAGCTACTCCTACTTTTTCCCATAACTTCATTGCTCTTTGTCTATGATAATCAGAAATTTCAAGAGTAGTAATATGTCCATACTTATTGTCTTTTAATGCCTGTCCCATATACATAGAGGAAATTCCAGTATAAGTTCCAGTTTCAAGAATGAAATTTGGTTGTAATATTCTAACCATACCATATAAAAATTCTCCCACTTGAACTTCAATTCCTCCATCATCAAACATTTGATAATGCCCAGTAGTATCTCTAACTTCAGGAGATATTGTTAAGCCACTTCTTGATACTAATTCATCTGTTATCATAGTTTTGCAAAGAACTCCTCCCAATTTTTCTTGATGTGGTCTTTTCCCCATAATCGAATTGCAGTTTTTCTTCCCTCTTGAGAAATTCTCTTGGCTAGTTCTTCATCTTCAAATAATTGAGAAATATATCCCCGTAATTCATTAATATTGTCAGAGTAAAATCCATTGGAACCATTTTTTATAATCGTAGGAATATCATAGTAATCCCACCTTTCATTCTGAGGTACGATAGCATTTGCTAATTCTGAACCTATGGCTACTACAGGAATTCCAGTCATCATCGCTTCCATTAAAGATAAAGTATAAGGGGAAGGCCAAGTACCTGCATAAACAAATACCCGATTATCCCGCAGTGCTCCCTTCATCAAATCATAAGTCATTTCTCCTCCATCAAGAGACCCTAAATCCGTATTGCCAACACCATAAATTAAAGACGGAAAGCCATCTATTATCTGCATAATTGCATCATAATGACAGCCAGCCCGTCTTCCTTTCAGGCTTTGGGTAAGATTTATTACTCGTTTTGTTTGTCCATTCCAATCCTTAAATTCTTCTGGGTCTTTGTAGAACCTTATCAGCGAATCATTTCCCACAAATCCTATTATGTTTTCTTCTTTCTGGGACATTCTAACTATTTTCATTCCCTCGTATCTCATTTTACGAACCATGTTCTCTACAGTAGGAATTGATTGCCCAATCGTTCTCCAGATAACGGGTTTGTGTTTCATCCTATCCCAATTTTCAACTACTACATTGGGGTCGTGCATAATCATTATGGCATCAAAGAGATCAAAAAACTCTTGAGGAATTTTAGTTTTAGCCCATACTGCTTGTTCTGCTAATTCCTTATGGAAAGTCATTCCTGGTATTCCTGGCCTAATCAAAGAAGGATGTCCTTCTGGTATCATGTAGGCTCCCTGATAAGAAAAACAATCTATCCCAAGTTCAGTAAATAGAGAAAGTTCATCTCTTTCAAGCACAGAATGGGTTCCTATATAAAGTAACTTCATATTATTCCTTCTTTCTTCAAAACTTTTTCTAATATATCTAATGCTTTTCTTCGAGTATTAGCATCTATTTTAGGATTAGCAAAATCTCTAATTCCATAAACAATACCCTGTATTCTCTGTGTTTTTTGCTTTTCTATCTCCTTATCTCTTTGAACACACTCATAGGCACATTTTATATTCCCACAATTCATTTTATTAATTTTTTAGAGCTTGGTAAAACAATTCCACTTCTTCCTGCTTCATCCATTCTTCCTATTTGTTTATTTCTTTTTACCATTTTATCTGCAACTTGAACATAGTCTGCTTTAGTTATAAGAATTGGGTCATCCATTTTCATGCCCACTACTTTGGGAAGTAGTTCTTTTAATTTCTTCTCAAGTTTCGTCAGTTCTTCTTCACTAAAATTGAAGTGTTCACGGAGTAAATATTCAATGATAATAAGATGTTCATAATTCCACCTTACTATTGCTGTTCCATCTCTGGCATATTCTTTAATAAATTCTGGGAGTTTATTTTCAAGCCTTTGCATAATTTCAGGGGAAAGAATATCTGCTTCGCTTACCGCAGTGAGGTTTTTTTCAATTTCAGTTAATTCTTTAGTCGTAATTGCTTTAGTTTTCATCTATTTATCTCTGTATTTAAAAGCTCATTTTCTATTGATAGCCAAATATCTCTAATGGTTATTTTATATTTATGAATAAATGGAAATTCTTTAGAAAAATAATAATATGTTGTTCTATTATATTTTTCCATAACATAATAAAAAGACCGTTCTATGCGGAAGTATAACTGACTAGCAAAGTCATCTGTTCCCCCTTCCAAGACATAATCAGGTAGTTTTTTTTTAGTTTTTACCATGCTTTATATATAATTTTATTGATTTTCTTATAGTTTTTAATGTTGCCTGAACTCCCTTCATTTTAAAAAATCGGGTTGATTGATTATATTGTCCGTGGCCATATCCTGCTTCTTTCATTGATCTTCTTACAGAATACCCTTGAAAAATTAGCATAAGAGCTTTAATCTGAAGTGTAGTTGCTTTAATTCTTTTCACTTTTAAGAAACCTCCTTATCTTTTTAAGCAAAGCTCTTGTATCTTTATTTTGGAATATCTGCATACTTAGAGTATCTAGTGCTTGTTTCAGACAAATTTTACAATAATGATAATCATTAAATTCTGATTTTATAATCATCAAATCTTCTGGATTATATAACTGATTACACTTATTACAGAGTAGCATAAATTTGTTCAAGACGTTGAAGCATTAAAGCTCCGACTTTCTGAAAACTAAAATTATTCATCACATATTCTTGGGCTTTTCTGCCTACTTTAACAGCCTTTTCGTAGTTATTGAATACTTCCAACATAGCTTTACCTAGTTCCTTTTCATCTAACATCTGCCATAGCATCTGATCTGTGTACCACGGAATATGGTTTTGGGAAGTAGCTTTCTGAGGCTTGCTTGGAACAGGAAAGTAATTAGTTGTGTAGTCTGTAATTCCTCCATGACTGCCTGAAATACAAGGTTTACCCATAAGCATTGCTTCCATTATGGGTCTGTTCCACCCTTCTCCTGTTGAAGGATTTACAAAACAGTCTCCAGTTTTATGGAGCTTTAACATCTGAGTATCGGTAAGTAAGTTTCTGCATAAGTAAATTTTAGGATAGTGATTAAGACTTGCTTCTTTCTTCCATCCCTCAATTTCTTTTTTAAGAATACTAAATTCTGCGTCTGAATAGTTTACTCTGTGAGTTTTGAGTAGTAATGAAACCTTGTCATTTCCTTCAAATGCTTTCCAGTACGCCATCAAGAGTCCCTTGGGATTCTTCCTATCTATCCATTGAAAGATGGAGTAAAAGGTAAAGTCTTTAGGATATGGAAATAGAAATGGTTCAATACTTTCTTCTCCTCGTCCTGTAAATATAGGCTGAGGGAAAATGTAACAAGGTGTGGTAACTCCGCTTTTCTTAATCATTTCTGCCATTGTCTCCGAACCAGTCCACACCTCGTCTATCCCGTTTAGAGGTTGTACCCATTCTTTCGGAAGCCTATCAGTCTCCCAAAATAGATGGCTTATGGTATATCCGTTTTTATAGACTGGTAGGAGATCAGGGGTTAAGTGTACGATAGTTATTTTAGAAGGAATCTTTCTTCCTTCAAGATTAGTAAGTATTCCTCCATTTAATCCATAAGAGGTTGTTTCAGGCATTTGTGATATTGTCTCAGTAGATAAATTTACACCCGATACAAATAATGCCGTTATAAAGTTCCTGGCGGCTTCACCGTAGCCGCTTGGATTTCTTGCACTCGATACATACCTTGCATTTATGTTCATTAAATTCTTTCAACTTGGAGCACATCTGTATCTTCGTTTAAGTTTATAATTTCCTGTTCTCTAAAGGAAGGGTGAGTTTGATCGAACTCTGAATAGTAATCTCTTTTGGGGTTGACGACCTGTCTCCAGCCTTGTTTCTCAAGTTCTGGTACGAGATATGAATTACCGTGCCATAGTGAACCATCAGGTTTTATCATGTGGCTGTGGTTCTCATGGCAGACTATCATTTTCTTATTCTAAGTTTAGCAATTACTTCTTTGTCCTTTTTTTCTGACCATTCAAATTTTATCTTCAAAACATTAGCAAGAGCATTAACTTTTTCCTCTAGGCTCATTCCTCTTATTGATTCATCTCCCCAAAAAGATGAATAAACCAGGGAGAAAAAACTACTAGGTTTTATTTCTTCTGGAGCTAGAAGTTTATTTTCTAAATTCTCAATATCTCTTTCTAATTCCCTAACGCTTTTTACTAATCTAATCCAATCTTTTAGATATTTTATGAATTTTTTCATATATTATCTCTGAAAGTGTGAATGGCCTCCCTTTTCAGTAAGTTCAGGATTAGTCAAGCATCGAAATACTTTATATGCGTTTCCTGCTTTAGAAATTCCTTCTTTGATTTCTGCTTTGCCTCCACATACTTGACATACAAGAGCTGGTTTAACTGCTACTGGAGAAGGAACACTTGTTTGCATTACCTCGTCTATTTCTTTATTTGGAAGGAATTTAGTTTTTATTTCCTCAATTACAAGGGCTAATTCTTCTGTTGTATCTGTTTGAACTACATAAATTTCTCCATTATCCAACTTAATACTCCACTGGTAGGGTTTGAATTGTATAGCACTCATTTTATTCCACCCCTCTTTATATACTTGTTTATAGCTCTTTGTTCAATTCTTATACTCTTACGGCTCTTATTTGCGGAGGCTACATTTACATAGGGTATAGTACCTTCCTCAAGCAGTTTGCGTAAATGAACTTCTGTCACGTGAAGTAATGAGGCTGTTTCTTCTACTGATAATAGTTTGTTTTCTTCCATATCTATATATTATATTGTATTGGATAAGTTCTTGTCAATCCCTAAAATTCCTTCTTTCTCAAAATAAGAAAATATTTCAGGAGCTAAACTCTCTATAAAGTTTCTACCTCTTTCTCTTTCCTGCTCTGTATTCCAAATTAAAGTTCTATCGTGTTCCTGTCGGTACTGGTCATAATGCACGATATACGCTTTGTCTACTTTTTCCTCAAGTAACATTAAATACATTGATACTTGGAAATCAGTCGCATAATCAGCCGAATCCTTAGCATTTCCTGTTTTTAGCTCGAAAATAATATCATCTGTTAAAATATCTATTACCCCAACAACTGTGCAAATTTTATTGAAATCCTTTTCTATTTTAACTTGAGTTCTTGGATTTTTTAAATCATCTCCTCCAAACTCTGGTAGTAATTTATTATTTTTAATCGCATATTCACAGGCTCGATTGTCCCATTCTGTACCCATTTCCATTGCTTTAGATTTTGGCATTGATTTTTTTAAATAAAAATTTACAGCATCTTCGTATCTTCCAGACCTCCATAAATTTCCTAATGTATACGAAAATCTTAATTTATTCATATCTGGTTTACGTGGGCAAATTTACCATAATATTTCTTAGCAGCATTATTATACGCTATTGCAGCATCAATTTCGTTCTTAAATCTACCTAATTGTATTTTTTTATAATTTACTGTAATTTGAGCGTACCATATTTTATCTGTTTTGTACCAATTAACACCCTTATATTTTGAAACTCCGCTTGTTTTTATTCTATTGAAAGCATTTTGTTGATTACTACATAATCTAAGGTTTTTTATCCTATTATCTAACTTGTTTCCATTCACATGATCTATCTGAACATTTTTGCGAGCATTAAGTAAAAGTCTATGCAATAAAAAATAACTAGATTTTTTCAATTTTTTGTCCCAAGTATTTCCATATACATATCCATTTGTACCATAATGCCAATTTTTTAAATATAATATTGGGTACCTTTCATCATCTATTATTGTTTGTTGTCCGTTCTGCAATGGTAAATATTTCATATTACTCCTCTTCTCTAAATGAAATCGAGGCTTTTGCATTACGGTCTTTCAATCTAATACCAGCAGGTAATTCATTATGTTGAGCAATGTAATCATCAATTTTTTGAGAATTAGCTTTACGATATACAATCTCTTTTGTATATTCTTCAGGTGTATCCTCTCTGATTTCAAAACGTTCTCCATGATAACCGTATCTTACGACAATGTTTCCTGCTATGACTTTCTTTATTTTCCGTTCATTCATCGCTTGTCCTAACTTATCTTGAACGTAATCGTATAAACTTTCTGCAAATTTCTTGAGTTCTAAAACTTTTCTAAGTTCCGCTTCTGCATCTTTTTTTAAAACTAATTCCCCAGCTTTATCTCTACTTAGTAAAAGTTTAGATTTGTCTATTGTTATAATGTCATTCATGTAATTTTCTTCGTGTTTCTTCCCAATTATCAGGTAGTGGTGTGTTTTTTAAAGCTGAGTAATCTATGGCTACGCTATCATCAATAGGTTCGAGTAGCTTCTTAAATGCAAAACGTGGTAGGCATATTAGTTCTGTATTATCTCTAGCTGTAAACTTACAGTTTATATATCTCATTGCTTTACTTGTAGTTATCTCATATCGTCCGTATTTATTTATTACCAGTATCTTCTTTTTAAGTTCTATTGCTGTTTGTAACGCATCATAAGACACACTATATCCTTCTGTACCTTCTGCCCAATTAAATCTCATATAAGCTGACCACCAAGGTTCATTTAATCTTAAAACTAAATGCCTATCTCCATCTATTTCCCAAATTTGTCCCTTTATTCTCATTTAAAAGCTGTTCCTGTTAATAGATTAAGCCCCTTTGTATTAAGGGTATAATTTAATTTAATATTATCTGGTAATCCAAGTTCCTTAACACTTTTAAAATTATCTGTAGTTTTTGTTAATAAAATTACTGATAAAACTATAATAATTGCAATAATAAATAATTTCATAATTCACCTCCTATCTACATTCCCATTGTCTTTGTTGTCCTATGCTAAACATATATCGAGCCACTTTGATTTGTTGAGCCCAGTTCCAAATATCTGGATTTTTAATCCTTATCCTTTTTGCGTTTGCCATAAATGTTCCTATTTTAAATTGATATAATCCTTTTGCCTGTCCATCTGTACGATTTACGTTATAAGGATTAAATCCCGATTCACACTGTGCAATTCTCAATCCCCAATTTATACCTTCTTGCCCTAAATCTTTAAATGCCAATCTTATATTCTGGGGAATAATCTCTGATTTAGGATATACTAAGAGCAACGGTAATCCGCCAGTACCCCTTGTTATTTTGACACTTCGTCTTGAAAGAAAGCATCTTGAGCCGCCTTTTGGAATTTCTCAAATCTTGCTTTTGCATATTGAGTTTCTTTTGGATGTTGTCCTGCCCATATCTGTTCTGCTGATAACTGAGTTTTTAAATTACCATTCCATAAATAAAAGCCTACTGCGACAGTTGATACGCCTATTCCAATAATTATTCCAGTTAATAATTGTTTAAATTTCATTTTGCATCACCACCTAAGTAAATGTAAGTCCACAATCGGGACATTCTTGTACATATTCAACTAGTCCATTTCCTCTGTCTTCTCGCTTTTCAATCATTGGAGAACCGCAATCAGGACACCTCTCTACCATTCCTACCTGTTCATCTAAATCGTATCTTTTATCGTATTTGTCCATTTTTATATTCCCTTCCCATTTGTTTGCCTATCCATTTTTTGTCAAATTCTCCTCTTAATAGTCCATAAAATATATTTATAGCTTCTTTTCTGTCTTTACATTCTATTTCTTTTTCCCAATCTGGAGCTTCCGTATGTGATTTTATATACAATAAATATGTATTCATGTTGTTGCCTCCACAAATTGTATGTTATTTTCAAAACACTTTGAGCATTGAACCTTAGTCATTCTCGCTTTTACTTTTATTCCGAGTAAATTTTTCCCAGTTGAGATATATTCACTTAAAATTGTATAGTTATGTTTGCAAGCGTCTGTTTTAATCATTCTAAAAAGGTATTTGAAATTTTATACAAACCCACAAAGCTATTTTTCTATTTAGTTTCCATAAAATTTTAGATATAAGTTCCATTTAGTTTATACTTCTTACTACTTTATGTAATCCGAAATCCTCGCAAGTTTCAACAAACAATCTCAATCTCTCATAATACTCAACGGGGAAACATCTCAAACTCTCAGCTTCGGGATCAGAAGGATCAGTTGATCTCTCAAGTATTTCCTTAGCTTTTAAATATAATCTTTTTAAATTCTGAGATTCATTCATATTTCTATATAATGAGAAAACTTCCCAAACTCATTTACAGGTACTTGTCTTTTAATTTTGTAATCTTCCATATCAATTTGAGAATAAGGCTGTTCATTTTCTTTGAGATCGTTCTGTAATCTGTAAATACTATCCTGTATTCTTTGTATCTTTTCAACTATATTAGCAGGAGTATTCTCATTTGATAATACTTCGTCTAACAAAGTTTTTCTTATATGATATTCTTGTTTCCAATGATTACCGCTTGAGCTATACCCGATCAAAAAGTCTATTTGAAGCTGGAGGTCTTTCACTAACGCTGTTTTATTTCTTGCTAATTTATTCATAATATGATAGACTATTTAGTATGGATATACATAAACAATTGCTTTCCTGCGATATGCCCAACTTGACCGATAACATTTTATATGGGTAAACTCTTTTGAGATTAAACCATACTGTATATTTTTACAGGATACCATTTTACCCTCGCACTTCGCACATATTCTATTGATTGCTTTCGTAAAGTCTATATCCATATCTATATTAGTTGTATTGCTTCGTTAGCTCTTTTTATAGCCTCTTCTTTACTCAAAGCTACTGTGTATATATTATCCGAAGCTCTGTATTGATACCGAGTCAAACTATAATGTTTGCGTATTCTAACTCGGTCTAGTTCTATTAACTGTTCTAATGTTTTCATATAAGTTGCCTCGGATTGAACCATAAGTATCGTTCATAGCCTCTGGGTTTGATGTAAAATGCTTTGCCATCAGTATAAATAGTATCAGTTTTTGATGCTATTTTAGCTCCAGAATATCCTCGCTCTACACTTTTAATAAGTTGTTTTTTTATTTTAAATGTTTTCATATTTATTATTTAAAATGCTAGGCTCTTTATGGACTTACTGTGATGACTTAGCTGGACTCGTTAAATGCTTCCAGTACCTAGCTTTTTAATGTACTTATCGTTCTAAAATTATCTAAATACAGTATAACACAGTATAGCTTCCTGTCAATAGGCAAAACTATATCAAACATAGTCAATATGCCCTGCGTTTAATCTCCCGATACCAACACGCTAGACAATAGCTATCTACTGATCCCCATACACTTTCAGTGTCAACTCTTTTTTCCCGAATGTTATACGCCCCACAAGACTCACAATCCCTTACAGTTCCAAAGTTAGGACTTAGATCAATATAACGCTCTTGCTTTCCATAAATGAATCTCACTAACATAGTAGTAATAAAGTAGTATAGTTCCCCTGTTAAGTAAATGGTACTAGATAGTTAGTTAAGTAGTTAGTATTAGAGTAGTAGTAGGTAGTTTAGATAGAAGTAGATAGCATCTCATTCGGGAATTACTAGGTAATTATATTCTATCAATCTACCCTATAGTTGAAAATAGTAGTATTCTAGCCTCATTATTATGTCGTAGAATGTTTATTGTGCGACACTAATAGGGGAAAGCAAAAGGGCTTTTACCACCCTTCTACTCGTAGTAAAGAGTATAAAAAAGCTGTAAGTTCTCTCTGATTCCTGTGTATTTTTTATAGGTATTTGTAGCTGTATTCTGTAGGTATAGTATGGGCTCGTACCACCCTATTTAAGTATATCGTGTGTATGCCTAGATGTATAAAGTGTGTATATTAGGTATTGACAAAAGTAAGGTAGTGGTGTATAATGTGTGTATGGTTAAAAGATTAAATATAACTCTACCAGAAGAATTACTTACTAAGGTTGACAACTGGGGAAAAAAGTATTTTACATCAAGGAGTGAAGTAATTAAAGATGCTCTTGTGGAATATATACAGATACCTTTATCGGTAAAGGAGCAGAACGAAATTATAGACGAAATAGCTGGTACAGAAGAAGCCTCGTTAGGAACAATACCTATTACCGCTACAGAGAAAAATTTGAAAACGAGTGGAGGGCTTGAGACAGTGTCTTCTGACGCCCCTACGGTATGTGTGCATGGAAAAACTAAGACTTATTGTACTATAGCCAAGTGTGAGAATTATGCTTCATGGAGATAAATGAAAATAGGAAAAAAAGTACGGGAGTGGATAAAAGCCAGTGATATTCTTGAGGAAATATATCTTGAGAAGGGAATAGTGTCTTGTGAACTGAAATTTGAGGGTTGCTGGATAAATAATGCCCTGCACTTTGCCCATAAGTATAAACGTAATGATCCCCGCTGTGAACATACGTTTGAAGGGACTATACTCCTTTGCAATCCGTGTCATCACCAGATAGAATACGATAGAGAGAAAACAGAGGAAGTATTTAAAAAACTAAGGGGCTATTAGTTTCGACTGTCTACTCATTGAGATAATGTAGCTTAGACAAGATGGAGTGCGATTCTCCATAGCTCCACATGAATATTAATCAATTTATAAAAGGTCGTAAACCAATCTGTGTTGCTCCACGCTACAGACATTGTAGAGTACAGGGATTGGGAGTAAAGAAACCTTATTGTCTGTATTGCAAACTACCTCTTGACAAAACAAAATGATAGTGTAATACTTTAAATATTGATGATGATGAAAGATAAAACTCCTCAAATTAAACAGGTCAAACCCCAATACATTGCACAGCTTTGTCCCCGTTGTAAGGGTTATAAAACTGTATCCTATGGAAAAATTCCGTGTGATATGTGTAACCAAACTGGCTTCTTAAAAATTCCAGTAGAGGAGGCTGAAGATGTCTAGCCCGCAAATAGAAAAGGGTTTCTTAAAAATAGCTTCAGGTAAACCTGAGAATGATATTTTAACTGCCTTGATTAAGGCAAATTTGACGGCTACACAATATCAAATAATGATGGTAGTAATTCGGAAAACATGGGGTTTTAACAAAAAAGAAGATTGGATTAGTATATCTCAGTTTGTTGAGCTTACATCGAAATCCAGGAAGCAAATTATAGAAGATATTAAAAAACTAGTGAAGTATGGGTTACTAGTGAAGTCTACTACACTAGGTAAAACATCATTGTTGAAGCTAAATAAGTGTTTCAATGAATGGAAATCCTCACTAGTGAAGTCTACTACACTGGTGAAGTCTACGTTACATAGTAGTGTAGTACAGCCGACAAAACTAGTGAAGTCTACTACACCCACAATAGATAATACAAAAGATACTATTACAAAAGACATTCCTGCAAATAAATTGCAGGTGTCCAAAAAACCTTCTAACAATGCTAACTTAAATGAAGTGGTTTCCTTCTTAGAAGAAACTCTTTCCACCAAAATAGTAAATTGGGGAAAACAAGCTAAAGCACTTTCTGATATGCTAAAGGTTGGTTATACCAAAGAGCAGATAAAAAAAACCATTACTTATATGGCAACCAAGGATGATTTTTTCTCAGAGAAGGGGTTTGACTTAACAACGGTTTCAAATCAAATATCTCGTTATAAGGCAGAGGAGGTGAAACGACATGGCTGAATTAACATTATCGCAGAAGAAAAAGAGGCAGAAATGGTTATCTAAACAAGTTTTAGAATTGTCTAAGACGGCTAGTGTAAAACTATTTCTTGCGTGGGAAGACTTACCCTATAAAGAGCAACAGGGGATAAGAAATGAATGGGAAAAATATTACGCTGATGTAATAAATATAAAAGCCTACAGAAGGTTTACAAAACAAAAGGAAGCCTTTCTTAAAAAGAATCCTTTATTGGTAAAAGAATACGCACAAAAAGCAAAAGAGCAAAGAGAAAATGGGGAATGGGAATTAAAAGAACCCCTAAATCCTGACCCAAATTTTATCTATCTGGCTCCCGATACCCAAGTCTACAGAGCAATGATTGCCGAAATGCAAAAGTTAAAGAAGGATTATGAACTGGAAGACATAGAAGATATATTTACATAGGGGTAATCTTGACAGAAGGTAAAATATATACTATGTTACTATTATGGAAGATAAAATTCCAGAGAATATAATTCCGCAAAAACCCAGAGAACGAAATAGAAGACCCACAATAAGACAAATAAAAGCCGTTAAATTTATATCCGATGGAATGTCTGTTCGGGGAGCCTTAAAAAAAGCTGGATACAGTCCTGGTGTTTACGAAGCCTCTACAGCATTTTTCAAACATAAGGGAGCTAAGATTGCTCTTGAATCTCAAATAGCTCATTTAAACAGAGCGGGAATTACACAGGAGAAATTAGCAAACAAACTTGCAGAGTTTATAGATGCTACAAAAATAGACCATTCCCATACGGGGCCAGATAAGGAAGTTCCAGATTATTATACTCAAATTCAGGGTGTTAAACTGGCTGATGAAATGTTTCAAAGAAGCGGACAGCAAGGTACAAAAAAACGGGAGATGACCATAACAGAATTTATTACGGGGGAGGAAAGTGCATAACGCAGATTATTATAAAAAAGGAATAGAAAAAATGTTTCAGATAGTGGACATGGAAATGTCTGCTGTTCCGTTTATTCTAAACCCTCCCCAGGACAAGATTAACAAAGAGTTGGGCAATATGGACATAATCTTAAAAGCCCGACAGGAGGGTATATCGTCTTTAATTGGGGCGAGATTTTTGGTTGATTGGCTGACTGTTGAAAACTCCTCCTCTGTTATTATTTCCCACGAAGATAAAGCAACCCAGCGTTTGTTTGACAGGGTAAAATATTTCCTGGATTCAATGGGTAAGACTTGGCCTGGAGACTTGCCGTATAAATTAAAGTTTAACTCCCGACACGAAATTGTAAACCTTAAAATGAACTCCAGGTTTTATGTAGGTACTGCAGGTTCCAGAGCTTTCGGTAGAGGAGATACTATTAACAATCTTCATATCTCGGAACTTTCTATGTGGCAGGAGCAGGAAAAAATAATGATAGGTCTTCTTCAGGCAGTTCCAAAAGATGGGAACATCGTTATTGAATCAACCGCCAATGGTATAGGAGATTACTTCTATAAACTTTGTGTCAGAGCACGGGAGGGTTCATCTCCTTTTAGGTTTCACTTCCTACCCTGGTTTGATTTGCCTGGATATGTAATGCCTGTTACTTATCCTATGGAACTTACTCCCGAAGAACAAACTCTTATCAATCAGTACGGTCTTAAAAGGGAACAAATTGCATGGCGTAGGTGGAAAATAAATCAGATGAACGGGGACTGGCGAGACCCTGCAACTTGGGACAAATTTCAACAGGAGTTTCCTTCAAATGCCGATGAAGCATTTATAGTTTCGGGTAATCCCGTCTGGTCTCCAACGCTTCTTAAACACTATCTTACAAAAACTACTAAGCCCTTACTGACAGGATACCTTCGTGGATTTTCTCCAGTATCGGTTGAGCCAAACGAGAAGGGTTATCTTAAGGTTTATAAGGAACCAAATGAGTTTCATACTTACGCAATAGGAGTTGATGTTTCCGAGGGAAGACAAGTAGAGGAAGGTGGAGGACGGGAAAGAGATGCTTCGTGTGCTCAGGTATTTGATAAGACAACTTATGAGCAGGTTGCAGTCTGGCACGGGAGAATAGATGCGGATAGATTGGGCAGAGAGCTGGATTTGCTCGGTCGGTATTATAACGAAGCCTTAATTGGAGTTGAAAGAAATGCAGTCGGTATAACTCCACTCATTATCCTGCGGGACTTAAACTATCCGAATCTTTATTACAGGGAACAGCTCGGAATGATAGCTGATAAAATAACAGCAGAGCTGGGATGGCTTACAACTTCTCAATCAAAAGAATCTCTTATCGCAGATGCGACTAATTTACTTCGGGATAAGAGAATAGTCATAAATGATGAGCAAACGGTTTCTGAAATGATGTCTTTCGTCAGAGATGCAGAAGGAAGAGCTAAGGGAGCCAAGTCAGCTTACGATGATCGTGTTATGGCGTTTTTAATTTCTCTTAGAATGTTATCCCGTGCGAAATCAACTTCAAATGTTAATGAAATAGAAAAAGATGATATGGACAGACCAAGAGGATTTTTTATGGATGGACAATCGTTTGATGAAAGGGGGATGCCAACTCATCCAGATTCCATGCAAGGCGACCTTTACCAAGGTGATGAGTTTTGACCTATGAAATTATTTTGCAATTGTAAAGAAGAAAAGCAGCAAATCCTCAAAACCTTTGAGGATACTATTCTTGCGGTAATGACCTCCATTGAAAAAACCAATAATAAATTCTATGAGATGGCAACTAAGATTGAAGTTGAACACTTTAAGCAACTTGAAAAACAATCCGATAAGCAGTCAAAGTTATTTGATAAGAATGTAGATAAATTCTTAAAACTTTTAGAAGAAGGGCAGAGGAAAGAAAAGGAATTAGAGTTTGAAAAGATTAGTAGAATAGAGTCTGGAGAAAGCAACAGTATAGAAAAAGACGAAGAAAGAGAAGACCCCTTAGCAGATTTAACCCCTGCTCAATTTGCAAATATTAAGAGTGTAAGGTTTGAGGGCGAAGAAGAAATTTTTCCAGTGAGTGTAGAGTAGTACCCTTGACGAGAATATAAATTACTGATAAAACATAAGAATGCCTGCAAGTAGTCAATCATATCAGGATGTGTCTCCTTTGAACGTCATTACTTCTATTTCGGGTTCATTGGATCAAAAGGAATTAACCAAAGAAGAAATCGGAGAACTCAAGGAAAGAAACGAACAGCGTCAATTTCTTGAAAATATAGCTAAAGTTGCTCAAAAACACTCCGCAGATTCCAGACGCAGGTATGATTATGAGTGGATGGTGCGTGATTTATTCAGACGAGGTTATCAATTCTCCCGATACCAGCCAAATACTCAGACGGTTATTTTAGCTTCCCGTCAGACTGCCAGAATCCCCATTAACATTGTAAATGCACAAATGAGAAGTATTGCTTCTCAGGTTACATCCTTCAGACCAAAGTTTGAGGTAATGCCCCGTTATACAACTACCGAATCGGAAATAAATGCCCGTTATAGTGGGAAACTTTTAGATTATCAGTTCGATCATCTCGCTATGAAGAAAAAGATAAAAGAAACTGTTATTGAAGGATTGATGTTTTCAGTCGGAGGCCCTTGGGAGATAGTTTATGACGAGGAAAAGAAAGAAATAGTTATTTGGAAAAGAGACCCGTTTGATTTTTATTTTGATTCCTTAGCAACCAGCCCCGAAGATGCTGAATTTCAAATCTCTGCTGTTAGAAGACCGCTTGGAGAAGTTATCTACAATGAAGAATACGATAAGTTTGCCCGTTCCGAAATAAGGGGTGGAGAATCACGTCTTGCGGTTTCCGAATACAAACAATTCATGCTCCAAGCCCTAAAATATGTTACTCAATATAACAAAGCAGAATCTCCAGAGATTATTTTATTCGATGGAAAGTTTAGAATAAGAGAGGAAGGGCAAAAACCTCATCTTCGCAGAGTTGTATGGACTGACCAAAACTCAGTACCTCTGGTTTATGAGGATTTGGATACCAATGAGTACGATACGATTCTTTATCAGGCAGACTTAAATCCCAACGAGGTATATGGTGAGGGATGGATGAAACACGTCATGCCTTTGAATAGGGTGCTTAATTCCCTTGAATCTTCGGTATTTGATTACAACTACAAGGTTGCTAAGGGAAGAATTGTTGTTGATAAAGATTCGGGAGTACGGGCAATACATAATGTTCATGGAGAAATAATTTCCAAAAAGAGAGGTTCTGAGGTACGGGCTTTGGATATGCCAGCACTTCCTATTGCAACAACAAATCAGGTAGAAAGAATTTACCGTTATATGGAAGATATTTCAGGAGTCCACGATTCTTCTCTAGGGAGGATGCCTCCTAATAGACAAAGTGGCGTAACCCTTAGTGAAATGAAACAATCTGATAGTACAAATCAAGATCACTTGGTAGATAATCTTGAAGACTTCTTAACTTTAGTTGCAAAAAAGATTCTACGCAAGATTTCCGAAAATTACAGTACGGTTAAAGTCATTCAAGACTTAGGTTATAAAGAAGAAGACGCAAAATACTTTGCCGTAGTGGGAAAAGATTTCAAATCTAAAAAAGGTGAACCAACTAACAAGTTTAAGATAGGCCCAGACTATGTTGACTTGGCAGTTATAGGAACTGATAATAATATCCGTGTAACAATAGGTTCTTGGCTTGGATACACTAAGGAAATGATGCAGGAAAAAACCATCAAACTGTTACAGCTCGGAGCAATAGACCAGTCAACATTCCTTAGACTTTGGGAGTTTGGAAATGTAGATTCAATTGTTCAGGAAACCAGAAGGGAACAGATGCTTAAATCAAGACTCCAGCAAAAACCAGGAGAAATGAAATCTGTTGACCCTCAAGTCGAAAATACAATGATTGTTCAGGAAGCAAAAGCTGTAATGCCAGACCCGCATGACGACCATTATATTCACATAGCATATCATCAGGAAGCTCTCGGTCTGGGCGGAGATGAATTATTACAAAAACACATAGAGGCTCACCAAATGTATTTGGCTCAGGAGGAAGGTGCTCCTGTTCCCGCAGAACAGCCAGATATGGGAATGGAAGACCAACTCAGAAATCAACAGGTACAGGAACAGCAAATTCCGCCAAATGGACAACCACCAGTAGTGGGTTAGTCGTCTTGACAGAAATATAAAAAAGATTTATATATAAGATATGAATCCAAATCAACCATCAGCTCAACAGGGAGGTCAATTACAACAGCCAGACCAGGAACGAATACAACAAATCTACGAACAGTTAAGGGAAGTTTTAGTACAAGCTGTTCGGGAGGGTATTCCAGGAATGGATCAAGTATTGAATATTCTAAATCAACAGCAGATAAAACTTGTAAATCCTAATGATGCTTTAGGACAACAACCAGCCACTCCGTCTAATCCTACACCAGCGGGCAGTTATTCGCCTTTTAAATAGTAGGGTTGACAAAGACTTTGAGTAGTGTAAAATTTAATCAATGAAAAATATGATGCCAACGGCATATTCTCAGAAAATGAAAATGAAAGTAGATTCTGAGCATTATTTTAATCATCCAGATCAGGTTAAAGAAATGAAAGAATATTCTGATGTTTACCCAGTTGATGTTTTTGGCGGACATATTTCAGAGGATAAATCTCCAGATAATCTAAAAGCAACAGAAGCGTGTATTCAAGAAAGATTCGGATTAAAGGCAGGGGGTGAAGCGTAAATGGGAGCAACAAACAGTTTTTCAGGTAAATTTAGGTCAGGAACATTTGCAGGTGGTCAGGGGCCAGTTATGGGTCAAACCGTAACTAAGCAATCTGAAACAGGCGGAGTTCTTAATCCTGCTACTTCTGGGAGAAATCTTAAAGCACAAAGTGGCAGTAGCGATCTCCTGGCAGCAGAGCCAAAAGAGAAGAATTTTGATTTACAATCTAAGCCTTACGCAGCACCAGGAAATATAGAATTTAAACCAGATAATAAAGGCGAAGTTAGTAACCAGCCTTGATTTATTTTACACAATACATTCGTAATTTGGAGAACGTTACCAAATAGGAACTATCGCTTAAAATAGTAGACTCGTCCGCTTAATCGGCTGAAAGGAGGTGACGTAACATAGATCCAATAGATAATATGTTACAAGGGGATGGTACCCCCGCTGCCCCACAAGCAGGAACAGACCAACAGGTTGACCCTATCCAACCGATAGAGCAACAATCTGAAGAAGAGGTTGAATTTAGTAAGCTATCTGGTTCCGCACAGGAACGGGTAAGGGAGTTAGTAAGAAGAGCAAAGGATGCAGAGGAAAGAGCACAACAAGCATATACTCCTCCGCCACCAGCTCCAGCACCACTGGCTTTCGACCAGAAGCAAGCTATTGAAACTCTATCTGGATTTGGTATTTCAACAGACGATAAAGTAGATAACAAAATCGCTGAAGGAATTAACCAGGTCAGATGGGAACTCCGTAATACAAATCTTCAGCAAAAATACTCTGGGGAAAATAGTGAACCCAAATATGACCCAGCAGAAGTTGAAGATTATATACGCACACATCCTCAATATAGATACTACGACCCAGAGGATGTCTTCAAGTTCAAAATGTTTCCAGATGAATTTTCAAATGTGGAAGCAACGAAACCAAAGCCTAAAGCTTCTAGCTTACGACCAACCAAAGCCCTAACCCGACAGGATGCCTTAACTCCTGAATATATAGAGGAAAGGTTAAAGGCAGAAGACGCTGACACATGGTATGAGGCAAATAAAGACGAAATTAACAAAGTAGTCTACAATCATACCCAGCAATTCAAGGGAACAAACTTTGGAGGCAAGTAAAGCCTAATTAACCTCTTCTACTAAGGAATTAAAACTTCTTTTAGGAGAGGTTTTTTAATGAGAAATTTACACGTGTAAATTTATGAAGGGAGGTGAATAATGAAATTTTTAGAAAAAACATTAAGTTATAGTGAATGTTTGGGTCTCGGAGATGTGGATAGAAATTTCCACTACACGGGATTTACGACAATGACATCAGCAGTATTTCTTCCAACAGTTTGGAGCAGGGAGGTTGTGAGGGCTACTGAAAATGCTTTGGTGGCCGCAGGGCTTGTTAAGAGATATGATTATCTCGTACAGGGTCGTGGTCAGACAATAGATATTCCAAATATCTCGAACGCATTTACAGCACGTTCCAAAACCCAAGGAAGTGATGTTACCGATGACAATGTAACAGAAACTCAGACTCAGATAACTATCAACAACTGGTATTACAACTCGTTTATTATCGAGGATATTGTAAGTGTCCAGTCTATTTACGATCTTCGCAGCGAATATTCCAATAAGGCGGGATATAGCATAGCCAAGAAGGTCGATACAGACATAATGGGGACTTACTCATCTTGGACAAATACCGCAGTTGGAACATACGGAGTTGATATAGGAGATTCTACTATAGTATCAGCGTATGAATCGCTGAATTTAGTGGATATGCCCTTAGAAGACAGGGCTATTATTGTTCACCCGAAACAAATTTCGGCAATAATGAAATTGGATAAATTCGTCAAAGCAGATTTTCAGGGCGAATACCAAAAGCCAACTCAAGTCAAGACAGGGCCAAACAACCGCTATTTGTGGGGACAGATTTATGGTTTGCCAGTGTACTTTACCAATAATCTTCCTTCAACAGCGGGAACTCCTACTCAGTATCACAATTTGATTTTCCATAAGGAAGCTAGTGCATTAGCACTTCAGCAAGCACCTAGATTACAGGCAGCTTACTGGTTAGTTTCTCTTGGATGGAGAGTTATAGTTGACACTGTTTACGGTTACACAGCTCTAAGGTTGACAGGCGGAACAGAAATTCGCAGTTAGGTTGTTAAATCAATCTAATCGGGCAGGTAAGTTCATTACTTATCCTGCTCACATGATAGCTGTTATCTTGCCGACTAGGGGATTAGTGTTCTCGCAAGTCGAGGACAGTATTTCTCGTAATTTGGCAGGATACAATTATAAAATTTATCGTTCTTTTACATTGCCTATACCAGATTGCCAGAACTTCTTAGTTGAAAAGGCATTAGAAGATAATCCGACACACATCTTATTTGTGGAGGAGGATACAGTCATGCCAGATGGAGGATTTAAACGTCTTCTTTCAGCAGATGCGGATATTGCTTGTATAGATTACGCAGTTAATGGATATTCGTGCATCACTAAAAACAGAGATGGAGAGATACTTTGGTGTGGGTTGGGAAGTACACTTGTCAAATCCGTAGTGTTTGATAAACTGGAGAAGCCATACTTTAGGTCGGACAAACTTCTGCTTCTGAATGTATGGCCTAACATTGAATGGATAGATGCAGGAGAACAGGGATACGGAGGACAAGATATTTATTTCTGTATAAAGGCAAGAGAAGCAGGATTTAAAATTAAACAAGTAGAAGGAGAATGTGAGCACCTAAAATTAGTCAATCTTGGTAGGCCAGAGATTAATAAGGGCTTGCATCAAATTGAACAAAAAGAAATTATTAGTAAACATCAAATTTTATGATATTGAAAGGGGGTGAGTAACATTCGATTTACATACGTAGCAAGCGATAATTCAGCTGGGGACGCACAGGTTCTTGGAAATGCTGGAGAAGATATTTTCGTAAGAAAAGTAGTCTTTGGTAATCCAGCAGACGGTAAGGTTACTAACTTTTACAATAAGAGAGTAGCACCAGGACACGCATCTGGAATGGGTTCGGTTTCAACAACTGATGTAGCATTACAGCACACTCAACCAACAGCAGCAGCTGGAAAAGATTGGGAAAGATTTCTTGATTTTACTGATGCACCTTTGCAATTAGACGGAGGTTCATTTCACACTGATGCAAGTGATGTAACAGTCATTTGGGAGCCAGTTGATGAGGCAAAACAGTAGTAATAGAGGGGTACCCTTTTATTATTATATCCTGTCCCTCATGGGGGATGGGAATATGATAAGAAAAGAAAGGAGGTTTTATGGCGGCTTGGGATAAGTCGGAAACGGCTCTAATAGCAGCAACCAGTTCAGCTAAAGCAGCGACTTTTGAAAGTGGTATAAAGGAGGTACATATTATAGCTTCCGCAGATTCTTATATTAGTTTTGATGAAGATGTAGCTACAACAAGCTCATTTTTGATAAAAGCAGGAGTGGAGGCACAACCATTCAGATTCGATGGAGGAGGGCCTTTAAAGATTTGGGCTATTACAGCAACTACGGCTAATGTTTACATTTTAATAATAAGGTAAAATGTCTAAGTCAAATTTAAATTTACAAACCGAAACTAGGGTATATCTTGATGAAGCGAGTCAAACGGATTTTCTTGATACAGAGGTTCAAGTAGCGATAAATAGGGCATATCAGGATGTCGCTGGGGCTGTTATGGATGTTTATGAAAGATGGTATGAAACTACCACTCCGTTTACTTATGCTATTGTTGCTAACCAGCAGGAATATACGATTGATTCATCTCTAATTAAGGTTACGAGAGTTGAAATAAACTATAGTCCTACAACTTCAGGTTCTACTGCTGCCCGTGCCATACCCTTAAATGAAGATGAAATTCGGGGAAATCTCGGTAATACATCAACTGGCGGTTCTCACTTCTCAGCAGGATATTATCTACATGGAAATATAGGAGCACAAAAAATAGGTTTTATTCCTATCCCTACTGTTGCAGATACTACTGGACAATCTATTTCCGTATGGGGGATAGCAGTTCCATCAGACCTTTCAGCCGCTGGTGATAATGTGAACATTCCGTGGGCTGACAGATTTGCCTACTTAATTGCACTTCGAGCTGCTGCACAACTTCTTCGTAAAGGTCAACAGGAGGAAAATACAGCACAGAATTATATCAACGAATATGATAAAGGAATAGTACAGATGCAGACTTTTCTTAAAGACAGACAAAGTGATGACGGTCAATTTATAATTGACAGCACTTTAGAACAGATTGACTTCTCTACTACGGGAATTATATGAAAGGAGAATTTATAATTTGTGCAGTCATTTCGTACTAAGCCCATCATCGAGAGTGAATTTTTAGGTTATGATGATTTACACCCCTCAGAGCTTCTGGCTCCTGGTAAATTTCAGGTAGCTGACAATGTCTTAATCTCAGACAACAAAATTAAAAAAGTAACAGGTTCAACTGCTATAAATTCTGCAATAGCAGCGTTTCCTTTTAACGGACTTTTCTCCTTTGAAAAGATTTCTTCTGGAGATAAGTGGCTAATTGCTAATGTAGATGGAGCCTCAACCGCTTCTATATATCGTTCTACTGGCGGTAATTTTACTGCTATAAATGGAGCAAACACTTTCACTAATGCTAAAAGAATGTATGCTGCAATTGCCAATGATTCTATCTTCGGATTTAATCAAACGGAAGTATTTGATTGGGACGGGACAACTTTTACAAAAAACAGGTCTGGAGTTCCTCTTGGAAATTTTGCACAGTGGTTCCATAATTATTTATTTGTAGCTGCAACTTCGGCTAATCCCAACAGACTTTTCTTCTCTAATTTAGGAGTACCAACGACTTTCACTGCGGCTGATTATGTAGACGTAAACCCAGGTGATTCCGATAGTTGTATGGGACTTGGTATGCTTCAGGATGAACTCTTTTTCTTTAAGAGAAATACTATCTGGTCTATTACTGGTTGGGCAGGGACTACATTTGCTGCGACAACGATTGCCGCACAAAACACTAACGTAAGATTATTCGGTTATGGTTGTATTGCCCCAGGGTCTATCCTCTCAGTCGGAAATGATATATATTTTCTTTCCTTCCTTTCTGGCACTCCACAGATTCGTTCGCTAAAAAAGACTCAATTCGCTGCAACATTGGGTGGAGGAATAATCTCTTATGATATTTCGGAAACTATGGCGGGCATAAATAAATCTTATATGGCAAATACTGTTGGGGTTTTTGATGGAAGATATTGCCGTTGGGCTATAACCACAGGGTCATCAACTACAAACAACAAACTTATCGTTTTAGATACTTGGGGAATACGAAAAGTAAAAGGTATAACAATTTATCCTTGGACAACCGAAAGCCAGAAGAACGCTTCTTTTATGACAGTATCTACCCTTTCTGGTTCTGCTATAACATATTTCTCAGATACTTCTACAACTTCTGGACTTGTATTTAAATTCGATTCTTCCGTATATACCGACAACGGAACAAATATAACAATGACGGCAACACCCCGTACTTTTATGCTTGACCCTTCCAGAAAATCCAAATGGAAATATTTGTATGTTAAGTTTGATACTGGTGTCGGGTCTTCCTTAAATGTTAATGCCAGAGTAGATAGGGCTGTAAATTATACTCTGCAAAAAGCTATAGCATTGGCGGGAAGTTCTCCAGGTCTTGGGCCGACTGGAACTTTTACATTAGGGGTATCGGTTTTGGGAGGCGGATTGGTAAATATGGAAAGAGTTACTTTTGCTCAACTTACAGGGGTAATGCTTGATGTCCAGTTTAAGGAAACATCTGCAAATCCAGTAGGTATCTACGAATTTTCTATTTATGGAAATCCTAAAGGGCTTAGGGATTCTTAGTGGTCTTGACGATACTAGATAGGAAATATATTATGAACATAACTAGAGATTATGTCTAAGTTAAGAACTCAAATAAGTAAAAATTGTTTATTTTGTAATAATGAATTTATGGCTTATCCATCTCCTAC
>Ga0208957_1000143_pt1 | contig 59590 bp, 122 predicted proteins | sample RifOxyA1_FD_184029 | JGI IMG/M metagenome (GOLD analysis project Ga0208957, IMG submission 184029) | Groundwater microbial communities from Rifle, Colorado - Rifle Oxygen_injection A1 (SPAdes) | ecosystem: Environmental > Aquatic > Deep subsurface > Groundwater | place: Rifle, Colorado, United... | reverse complement strand
CTTTGCAATAAGGAAGGGAAGGATATTAATATTGTTAAAAGTAGTTATTCCAATCTGGAATAGATATAATAATATAAAATAACCAATTGGGAAGTGATAAACTCTATTATTTATTCCTTTATGGAAAATATAAGCGAGTTTATATTCTCCAAAGAGGCTAAATCGCCATATAAGGGAGGTATCGCTTCTTTTTTTGAAGAATGAAGAATATGAGGAGATATAGAGTAGCTTATCGACGACAACCTTTTTTAAAATTCATGTTTTATTTACACTTGCGTCTATTTGGGTGGTATCTTTATTGCATCTATTCGTTAAGGATATGCCTTATCCAGACCTTTTTTCAATCCCCTGACACACTTTATGCTACCATTTTTTGCCCTTTCTTCCAAATGTGCCCTGTTGTCATAACGAACTGCAATGTGAATTTTCTCCACATCATTTTAATTTACCCTTATTACACACTACTAGCAGACTTTTTTTCTTTGTCATCCTTTCTGTCACAGAGAGATTTTGGCAGATGTATACAAGGCGTTTCCGCTTTGATGGTACAATCTTTCATATACTCAGTTGTATACCACATCGCAATCCCTTTTTTCCTATGCTCATACATGGATAGTTTCTACTTTCATTTACCATTGAAGGCAGTGCTAAGGACAAATTAAGCCGATAAATTGCCCGAATCCTTGTTGGATTATGGTTTATTTATAAACTTAAAGTATTTAAATGTGATGGAATAGAAACACCATCTTATTTATTCCAATCTGGAATAGATAGCATATCAGAGAAAGATTTAAATAGTACCAATTAGTATATTATACTATGAAAGAGGCAATAAAAAAAAGAGTATTAAGGTTTGCTAATAAAAGGGAAACTTTTAGAACAAGAGAGATTGCTAAATTATTAAAAGTTACAACTTCTACAGCAAATATATATCTTTTAGAATTACAATTAGAAAAAAAGCTAAACAGGAAGGATATTCCTAGAAAGGACTATAATTATAAAATATGGAGTATAAAGAAATAATGGAAGATACTGAGAAACTATATCAAGAAATAGAAGATTTGAAGAATCAGATAAACAATATTTCTTTTAATTTAAGTACCTTGCTTTCCAGACTTCGTTTAGATAAACGTAAAAATCTCACAAACAGACTTTTATTCTTAAAACAATTAATTCCGAAAATAGGAATATCTACTAATGATTTAAAACAAAAAACAAAAGATAACCTTACTTTGCATGAATTTGATGAAACAATATCTATTTTAATAAGAAGAGGTAAAATATATGAGCCAAGTCAAGGGTTCTTTAAATCAACATGATAAACAGATTAGATATATTTGAGAAGGCACATCTACCACAAAGTTCAAATTTAGCAAGAAAATATTTTGAAGAATGTGGTCTTAAAATATCTGAAATTAAGTTAGATGATTGTGAGAAACTAAGTAAATTAATTACCTCTGAAATTAAAACATTATTAAAAGACAAAACTTATCATATGGTCAAATGCCTTAAAATGCGTAAGAAGATAAAGAAAGATAGATACGGAATCTATTTATTTGTAGATGGAGTATATTTTATTAAAAGACTAGCGATAGAGTTTTCATTTGAAGATAGTAAAATAAACTTCTGTACGTGGGCTTCAGGATGTAATAGAATACCCTTCATTAGAGGATTTATTAATTGGTGTGATTGGATGAAGATAAGTAAAGAAAATAACTCATTAGAGGTAACAAGATGATAACTTGTCCGTTATGTAAAAGAGTAACATCTAAAGGGGAATCTACTGGTAAATTTACTACTTTTGTAGAAACAGAGCATGAAAATAGAAATTTAATAACTGGAGAAATTATTTTCATAAAGGGTACAAGAATTTATGCTCAGAAAATAGTATGTATGAGTTGTAACGGAGAGTGCTTATTCAAATGACAACTGGAGAATACTTAATTAAAAATGTTCAAGAACAAATAAAGAAAACAGGTAATCCTTATGAAGATTTAAGGAATAATACTCAGAAAGAAAAAGAAGCGTGTGAATCCCAGATACCTGTGCACAAGGTTAAAACTGGCATGGAAGGCGAGCCATCTTCTGAGCATTATCCTAAGATAGAATTATATGGCTTTCCTAGAAAACAAAAGATTAAAAAGAAGAAAATCTCGTTTATAGGTAAGATTCCAAAGAGGGAAAGAAAATGAATCATATTGTTGTTGAGGTAGATGATGGAGAAAAAAGAGATATTAAAATACAAAAATAAGAAGGTAATGCTAACACTTCTTGGAGGCAGTAAGATAACCTGCGTTATTCCAGACTTTGAGGAAGAAACTTTTGTAATAAAGGATAAATATAATTCTAGTGTAACTATTGATTGTAGAGCTGTTTTAATGATTTATGAACTAAATAATGAGGGATTTAGATGAGAGATGATGGTTTATTTCCAAAGGTAGAAAACTTAGAGATTGATTTGGAGTTAATATCATTCATTATTAAATCAGAAGAAGGATTTATTCTTAAGGAGATACCAAAAATGGAAATGAACGCCAATTCGATAAGAAGAAAGCTTTTTGCTTTTGAAAGAGAAGGAATAATTGAAGAAATTGATAAGCACCCTATAAGATATAAATTAGTATCTAAATTTAAAGAGCCCATGAAGGAATGGATTCAAGTCACTAAAAAAATGTTAAACCTTAAGGATGAACACAAAGCGAGAAACGCAGTAAAAAGAATAGATAAAAGGGAGAAATTATTATGTTAAGCGAATCTAAAAAGCTACTACTAAGAAAATTCGTCGATTTTTGCTGTGAGGGGTGCAATAGACATGAAGATAAAGTAGGCAAATTAACTCCCCACCGAATTAAGAGGGGAAATATTGGAGGAAAATATTCCTTAAGAAACATAATTATGTTATGTAATTACGCTGGAGAATTACCTTTAGAAACTGAAATAGGAATAATAAATAGAATTTCATGTCATAAAGCACTGCATCAAATGGAGTTCAGATGAAAAACATGAAAAGTGCATTAATGCTTGGTTTCAATCCAAAGGCAGAAAGACATAAAGAAGATTATTATGCGACCAGTCCTAAAGCATTAGAGTTATTTTTAGATAATCTGAAAGATTTGACACTAAATAATAATATTTGGGAAGTTGGCATGTGGGGGGGGGGCATTTGAGTAAAGTGTTAATTAATAAAGGATTCAATGTTAAATCTTCTGATTTGATAGACAGAGGTTTTGGAGAAGTTCAAGATTTTCTAAAGTTTGAAGGAGAGTTTAATGGAGATATTTTAACTAATCCACCATTTAAATTAGCAGAGGAATTTGTAGAGAAAGCTATGCAGTCAGTCCATATTGGAAATAGAGTAATCTTCTTTTTAAAAATACAATTTTTAGAAAGTGAAACAAGATATAAACTTTTTAAGAAATATAATCCAAAATATATTTATGTTCACTCTAGTAGACAAATTTGTGCTAAGGGAGGAGAATTTGAGAAATATCACGCAGGAACACAATTTTATGCTTGGTATATATTTGAGAAAGGATATAAGGGAGAGACTATTTTGAGGTGGATTAAGAAAAATGATTAAAACAAATATAATTTTACAAGGAGATGCCTTAACAGAATTGAAGAAACTTCCAGATGAATGTATAAATTGTTGTATGACATCTCCCCCCTATTGGGCTCTACGAGATTATGGAGTAAAAGGACAATTAGGTTTAGAGAAAGATTTTAATGAGTATATTAATAAATTATGTAATATTTTTGATGAAGTTAAAAGAGTTCTTAGAAAAGATGGAACTTGCTGGGTAAATATGGGCGATACTTATGGGGGAACTGGAGATAAAGGAGATTTAAAAGACCCAAAGAATAAAGAGGGTAGAAATGGACAGAAGAAAGCATTAAATAAGTCAGCTACTGCAAAATCACTTTGTATGATACCAGAGAGATTTGCTATTGAGATGATTAATAGAGGTTGGATTTTAAGAAATAAAATAATTTGGTATAAGAGAAATGCTATGCCCTGTCCAGTTAAAGATAGATTTACAGTTGACTACGAAATGCTTTTCTTTTTTACTAAGAGTAAAAAATATTGGTTTGAAACTCAATACGAATCAGTCAAAACAGAAACAATAAGCAGAAATAAATACGGACTAATTCCTAAAAAGCGAGTTGGTGCTTGCGGAACAGATAGAAAAGCAGGAAGTTTTATGTCAAATAAAGGAAGAAATAAGAGAGCTGTTTGGGATATTCCATTGAAAGGGTTTAGAGAAGCACACTTTGCTACATATCCAGAATCTCTTTGTGAAATCCCAATTAAATCAGGATGCCCGATAGGAGGAATAGTTTTAGACCCATTTTTTGGAAGTGGTACGACTGGAGTAGTAGCATTAAAACAAAAAAAGAAATTTATAGGTATTGAATTAAATAATTCTTATTGTGATATAGCAAAGAAACGTCTCGAACCATATTTAAGTCAAAAGAAAATAGGAGATTTGGTATGAAAGACTATTACTACAATTTATGTGAATGTAGGAAATTAAAATATAAATATGCCAATTATTGTAAAATATGCTCATCTTTGGGGAAAAGAAATCATAATTATGGAAAAAAACATTCTGAAAAGACAAGAAGATTAATAGGTATTAATTCTGGAAAAAATAGATTAGGAAAAAGAAGAAAGGGGTTAATTGCAGAAACGGATAATCAAGGTAGACAGAGAGCAGAACGATGGTTTAAATTAAAACCTTGTATTGTTTGTAATAATAAAAAATCGGAAAGACATCATCAAGATGGCAACCCCAAAAATAATAACCCAGAAAATATTCTTTTTGTTTGTAGAAAACATCATCAGAAAATAGATGGGAGATTAAAAAATCTAAAATATGGATTAAGAAAAATTTCAGAAAATAGACTAAAACCATTTATTGCTCAAGAGGTATTGAAATTATGAAAGATAGGTTATGTGATTATTGCGGAGAATCAATTAATAGAAGATTCAAAAATACATTAACTCCAATAAGAATTTCAGCAGTTATGACTAAGAATATAGTTATTCCAGAAAAAGTAATATTTAGATGGGTTTGTGAGAATTGTAAGGCTAAGTTTCAGATAGTACCTATTAACAAAACATTTAAATAGTACCAATTATTAAGATAAACATGAAAATATGCAAAAAACACAATGTTGAATTTCTCCAAATGATTGAAGGATTAAATTGCCCAGTATGTTTAAAGATTAGAGAGACTAATTCTAAAATAGCAAATCATAAGAAAAAGACTAGCACAACATTAAAATCAAAGAGTTTGGAGATTAAGAAGATTAAAGCAGATTCTAAAGCAGTTATTATTAACTTAGAGAATTTATTAAAATATTACTCAGAGAATACACAAAAAGTTTATGAGGATGCTAAGAAAGAGATAGAGGTCTTGAAATGAGTTTTAATCCATTCACTCAAAGATGCACTATCTGCAATAAATTATTATTTTTCTGGCAAGATATAGAAGCAGTTCCTGAAGGAAAAGTACATATTGCTTGTAGAATAGATAAAATTGATGCAGAAAAAGATAAATTAAGAAAAGAAAAGAGAAATGCCTATGAAAGAGCCAGAAGAAATACTCTTAAGAGTGACGAATCGGTGTCTATAGCACAAGATTCTAAAAAAGGAGAGGAGTTGGTAGCTACATCAGATAAACTCTCATGTTCTACTGATTTCCTCCCTTCTAAAGAACAAATTGAGCAATTTAGTGAAAAGTAAGGAATACAATGAAACAGAAAATAATCGATAAAATTCTTAAGCATGCAAAGGATAATGAAATAATTACATTAAAATCTACTTCAGAGTTTGTAGGAATACATCTCAAGACCGCAGAAAAGTATCTTATGGCTATGACTCTTCAAAAAAAATTAGTTATGAAAGAAGAAAAAAAGAATTTAGCTGAAGGAGAAGTTTCAACAGGCTATACTTATAAATCTTGGAGAATAAATGAATAATGAAATGAAAGATGAGATTTATAGAGCATTTTTTGTCTTGTCTCTTTTAGGAATAATAGTTTGGAGCATGTATTCATTTGGAGAACATAAAGGTAGTTCAAATTGCGATGTTCTTTATCAAACTACTTGCATACCAGAAGAAAGAGAGCCAATTCAACTCAATATTACAGAAAAGATTATTTCTGCACCAACATTTAATCAATTGATAATATTTTGTAATAAGTATTCAGGCGAAAAAACATGTGAAGAATTTAAATTGTCCAGGGATAAATATGGGAATTAATTGTTATTGTCCTAAGTCTTCAGGAAAGAAAGATGGAAAATGCAAGGATTGTGGCGGAGTAACTGATAAATCTGAAAAACCAAAGGTTGAATCTAAAGTTCAATTTGTAAAAACTACTGATTTAGTTGATGTTGCCAAGAAAATAGAAAAGGAAGAAAAGGTTAAAAAGAAGAAAACCAAATAATAATCATGCAAAAAAAGAGGAATCCATTAGAATCATGTAGAGATTACTTAGAGATATTAAGTTCAAAAGGATTACTTCAAACAACAATTTTATTGAAAGCTAATTTTTCTCAGACAATGTATAAAACATACACAAAAAATCTTCTTAGCATCAAGGCAATAGAGATTAAAGAAAATAAAATATTTATAACAAGTTATGGAAGATTTTTATTGAATGAATTAAATAAGGTAATAATTAGTTATAATTTAATGATGAAAGAAATATTCGGTAAGGCATCGCAGGGCTCAGGCTAGCCCAAAGAAAGAAGCTAAGATGTCCACTTACCGTTTAAGGTTACACCCAAGTAGCAGAGCAACAAAAAGTAATTTTTGACTCGGTGAAATGATGGAATCTTGAGGAAAATCACGAATAATGCGTAATCATTGTTCTCTCTTTATACATCTTAGCATGCCTATAATAATGAATAAAATATACAAACTAAAATTAAAAATAAGTGAAGAAAAAAATAAACATAACAAAAAGATAATTTTATTAATGTCTCTCTGGTTATTTTTATTCGGAGTAATTATAATTTTATTATTGGCAATTTTAGGTGCAATTTATCCATTTCCAAATAATTTTAGAACAGAATTTGAAGGAAATTTTACTATCAAAGAAAAAGCAATAGTTAATCAAGTATTCAATGAATTAAAACCAGAATTTAAAGAGTATCAAAGAAAAATTAGAGTTGTAAAAAATATTACTCCTTATTGTGAAGAAGCAGATATTAAAAATTGTGCAGGTCTTAACTACGAACCGAGAGATTTAATTATAGTAGAATATTCAGATATTGATAAATTTAAGTTAGTTTTATGCCATGAATTAATTCATACTTATGTTTCAGTAGGCAACGAAGAAAAGATTGTTGAAGAATTAGATGATTCAATGCCATGTTATAATAAAAATAAACTAAACATTACATTTTAGAAAGGTTTAAATAGTACCTATTCTAAAGATAATTATAAATAAAATGGTAAATAAAAAAAGATGATTTGCAAAATTTGTGGATTAGATAGTGGAAAAAGAAACATCTGTTTAGACTGTAAAGACAAATATCCTTTTAAAGCAAGTGGAAATGGAGGAATACCTTTCAATAGAAAAAAGCTATTTGAAAGAGATAAAAAATGAATCAAAGACAGTTAAGTCAAGCAATTACAGAAGGAATGAATCAGCATACAAACGATATATGGCACGACGCATTTGAAGGACTTTTATGGGGAGTAGGAATAACGGCTATCGCAATAATAATTTATGCAGTTTGGAATGAGGATAGTTCTAATTTACAACAACAAATGGTTCAAAAGCAAGTATGTAATTATCCAATATTAGATTGTAACATTATAGATACAGACAAAACACTTTACACTTGTAATGGTGGGCAAAAATATGTACAATTAGAAGTAAATAATACTAATATCAAAAATATATCTATTGAAAAAGGAAATTGTATTCCTTCTGAAAAAATTATAGCAAGAGCAAGAATATGCGGTTATCAGGAAGCAAATGCTTGGTTTGAGCAGTTAAATTATAATTTTGTATCTAGTTTAAAAATGGAGTGTAAATGAAATTACCCAGACCATGTGCAAATGAAGATTGCGGAAAGAGAATAGCTCACCCAACAAAGAGAAAAACAATTTGTGATTCATGTTGGTTAAAATCAATGAAGAATAGGAGAAAAAAATGTTAATATTTCGAGGCAACTTTCTAAATACCCTGCGGAAAGCAGGGATGTTCAATCTTGGAGGAATAAATGATTAAATCAAATTGTCCTGCATGCGGAAAGAAGCAATTAGTATTAAATTCAGATACAAAAACCTTAGAATGTTTAAAATGTCCTTATAAATGTCAATTAACTAATGAATCTTTGAAAAATGTAATGGACAGGATGCTCAAATGAACACAATAATCAGAAGAATATTAATGATAGAAGATAGAGTAAAAGATTGCCCATATTGGGAAAAAGGTAAATGTACCGCAGTAGATTATTCTCATCCCTGTAATTTCAGACAAGGTTTTGTAAGATGTCAAGTTTATTTGGAGAAAAGAGTAAATGAATAAAACTGGAATGTTTAATAAAAATGGAAAATTTAAGAAAGGACATAAAGTTCCAAATAAATGGAGAAAGGCAGTAAGTAATACTCAGAAAGGCAAAATTGTAAGTCGGGAATTTAGAGAAATGAGAAGAAAATATATGCTAAATTATATAAAAGAACATAAAGATTATATCCCTACAATACAGAAGAAATCAGTCGAAGCCAGAAGAGGAACACACCACTCAAAAGAATCAAGGAAGAAAATGTCTGAAGTCAGGTTAAAGCTGTTTAAGGAAGGAAAAATAAAACCCAGTGTACAAGACCCTGAAAAGTTTAGAGGTTATAATAATCCCTTTTTTGGAAAACACCATACTAAAGCTACCAGAAAAATTATGTCTAGTAAAGCCAGTTTAAGAGTAGGTGGGAAAAATGCTTTTTTTGGAAGAAAACATACCCCTGAGACTATAAGAAAAATATTAACACATCCAAATAGACATAATTCTCCTAACAAAGCAGAGAAAAAATTATTAAGGTTATTAAAAGAAAATAATTTTAATTACGATTTTGTAGGAGATGGAAAGATAATAATTGGGAATAAAAATCCAGATTTTATTCATAAAATAAAGAAAAAGCTGATAGAATTATGGGGTTTTTATCATACCGATAGATTCTGTTTGAAACATAATAAAGACGAAACATATTATATACCCTCAAAACTAATAGATTTTTACAAAATTAGAGGTTTTGATTGTTTAGTAATAAGATATGAAGAATTGAGTTTACCTGAGGAAGTATTATTAAGTAAAATAAAAGTCTTTGATGAAAAAGAGGAGTTAGAATATGCAAAATAACTATAAAGAAATATTTTATAGAAATAGACACGTAGGAACAATAATACTCGATAAAAAAATCTATTTTTCAAAGAGAGATTTTAATAAACATTACTTTGTAAAATATTCAGGAATTGGGATGAGCATGTCAGTCTTAGATATTTTATTAAGTTATGGAGTAGAAGATATAGTTATTGGAATGAATGGAAAGGCTTATTACGCAACTTATTCAGATTTCCTAGTTAAAGGTGAAGAGTACACAGATTTAGATAATGATAAGCAATTAATTTTAAATTTAAAGTTCTTCAGGAATCCAAATGATATTTTAGAATTAGTGCCACGTCATCAGGCATTATTGGGGTTGTACAAATGACACACCTACAAAATGTCCAAGAAATAAAGAAAGGATGTGGAAAGAAATGGACACACATAAATGGTTATTCTATTTGTGGCGATAATGAATTATGTGAAACCTGTAAATCTAAATTATCTGGCTATCTCTTAGCTGTTAAGAAAATGGTTGAAATTTTAGAAAGATTAGACAAAGATGAGTATACTTCTATGCACACTTCTGTTTTAATTGAAGAAATAATAGCTTCTATAAATTTAGATATTCAAAATGATTTAAATCAATTAGTTTTAAAATTAAATGCGGAGAAAAAAGATGACAACTGAAAGTTTAAGCGATAAAGAAAGATGTGGTTCAGACAGACTATATCCCGAAACTACTTTTTATTATACTGAAGATGTCCGAGAGGCGATTAAGAAATTGAAAGAATTACTAAATGATAAATCGGATAGTTTCAAAAGTTCAGTAGATAATGAATGGGATATGTGTGTAAGTATTGATACAATAAATGAAGTTATTGACGAAATCTTCGGAGAGAAACTAATATGAGAACTAAAAGAGATATATTGATGAATAATTGTGAGAAATGTGGTAAAATACAGAAAGAAGGAGAATTTTATCATAGTGAAGAATTTGGTGGTGCTGTTTGTAATAAATGCTATTTAGAATTAGAAGCTATTAAGGAAGGGGAAAAATGTTAATTGATGAAAATGGAATAAGATATAAGCAAGTTTCTTATGATAAATATTTGAAAGCAAGAGATAAGCATAGAATAATTAAACATCTTGAAGCTCAATATTATATTGAATTTGAGGAGGAAGGGGAAAAATGATTAGAACTATTTATTATTGTGATTATTGTCAAATTGAAATAGGAGAAAGATGTAAATTTATATGGCATCATTTTTACTATGAAGATAGTTACGGAGAATTACATACAGATTATCACTTTTGTTCAAAGAAATGTGAAGTCCAAAAGAAGAATAAAATAAAAATTGAAGAAGCTATTAAGGAAGGGGAAAAATGAAAGTTTATACTGGAACTAAACTTTGTGGATGTACAACAAGAATTATTTGTGATGAATGTGATGGTTTGCAAGAAACATTAGATGAATATAAAAGAGATGGGCTTAAAATAGAATATGTTGAGATTGAAAAAGCAAGAGAAATGTTAAAGGAGTGTAATCACAAATGACATCTAACCTCCAAATCGCACAGGAATTATGGAAACCACAATATAAGGCAGAACGCTCACAAATTGTTCAAGACGTGACAATGAAACAACACGCCCAAGATTGCCAGAACTTCCTGAAGGTTTTAAAATTTAATGAAAATAAAATTAAAATATTAGTTTATGGTTGCACACTTGGGGATTATTTTAAAGACCTTAAAGATACTCTCAAATTCTACAAAGAGAAAGGAGTAATAGAATGAAAGACAACTTAACACCTTGTCCTAAATGTAATTGTATGACTAAATCAATTAGATTAGGCAGAGCGAATTATCAATGTGGAAAATGTAAGGCAGATAAATCTCTTTCAGATGTTTATTTTTATGAAGCAACAAAGGAGAAGAAGAAATGACTGAACTTAAAACAAAAGCACAACTTAATTGGGAAGTTGGGAAAGAACAAGAAAAGAAGTTTATAGACTGGATTGATTCATTATATAATCCGACTTTAACTTTTGATACTAAAGAGATTTTCAAGCAAATAAGACAAAATGAATATCGTAGAGGAAAAGAAGAAGGACAAATTAAAGAAAAAATGAACACAAAACAATTTAGAAAAATTATTGATAAAGCATATAAAGAAGAAAATAAAGAGATAGGAAAAGGTAAATTAATGGAAAGAATAAATGTAAGAGTTCATTTACATAATTTTAGAGTTAAAATATTAAAGGAGAAGAAAGAATGATAAATAATGAATGGCTAATTGGATTTTATGAAGGAGTAATATTTATGGGTATATTTTGTATATACTTATTTACAATACTTTATTTAGGAGGACATTTAATATGATAATAGATTTAAACAATTATGAAGAAATAACTCATGAAGAATATTCTTCTATTTCAGGACAATCTGGAAGAAATAAGTTAATTCTCTGGGATGAAGGTAAGCAGAAACATTACAAAAAGAAAGATGAAAATAGAATATTTAAAAGTGAATTATCTGATTTATCTATTGAATTTATTAAGAAATGGGCTATAATTCATCAAGAAAAGAATACTTTATGTTTAGGTAATTATCCCAATAAACGCTGGGAATTAATTGAAAAAGCATTAAATTATGCAAAGGAGAATCAATGATAGACCTTAGAAGAATTAGAAGAATAGTAAGAGACAAAGAAGTAACAGAGTATGCCATAAGGACTGAAAAAGGATATATTCCAGTAGTTGTTAAAACAGCTTTCAAAGTAGAAACTTTTCCAGATATAATTGATGATAAGGAAGTAACTATTTCAATAAGAGGAGAAGTAGAATTTGTATGATTAAACTATTAGTAATATTTATAAAGTCTATAATATTAGAAACATTACTAATATGAGAGATAAATTAAATTTTGAGGGATTTATAAATTCATCAATTGGAAAAAAAGAAATTGAAGTCATTAAAGACACACAAAACACTTTTAATTATAAATTAGTATATTTATTTATGGGTTTTATAGCTATTTCAATGATTGTTGCAATTGGAGCAGGAATTTATTTAATTAAAGAAGATAAATTTAAATCAACTATAGATATTAAACAGCCAATTTCTGCAAATTTCAATTCAACTACAGAGAATACTTTCAATAATGATATGAAATTAAATCCAATAATAAATGTTTATCTAAATCAAACAGTCAAGATTGATAATTTAGTGGTCAATTCTGTAAATTCAACATGAGAAAGATTTTAAAGCAATCTGAGAGAAATAAAATATCTGAAGTTCTTTTTGCTGTGGCTATGGGATTAATGATTTTTATAATTCTTTCTCAATTAGTTTTATTTATAGATGCTTTAATAAGTTCATATAAAAGTTATAGAATGGATTGTCCTCAAACAGCAGAAGATAAGCAAATAGATTCTAATGAATGGGCTGGCAGATACGATTCTTCTACAGATACAATTTATATAAATCCAGAATACTCAGATGAAACAACAATAATTCATGAAAGATGTCATAGAGTTCAAAAATATCAAAATAGAGAATATGCTTGTAGTAATCCAATAGGAGTATTCATAAATGAATTAGAGTGTAATCTTATGGAGAACAGATGACTGAAAAAGAAATAAAAAGTGAATCAGAAGACAAAGAAAAATTGCTTGAGATAGAAGAGTTAGATTTTAATAAAGAAGAGTATAAGGCAGAATTAAGTAAAATGCAAGCAGACCCTTATAACTACGTTCTCAATTGGATGGATTCAGTTGTTTTATATGTTGGAAGAAAAGCTTTTTCAGTTTTAGCTTTATCTCCTTGCTCTTTGATTTTACCTAATATTTCGGTAGGTTCAAATAAAGTAAGGTCTAATCTTAATGTACTTATTGTGGCAAGCCCAGCTACAGGAAAATCAACCATTGCTAATAAATTTTCAAAGATTACTTATTTTCCGCTTCAAAGAAAATCTATTTCTGCTCCAGAATTAACAGAAAAAGCTGTTGAAATGAAATTATTAAGTTTAATTATAGAAGATTTTTCTCAGACTGCTGAAGATTATGATTGTATTAAAGTAATGGAAGGAATTTGTGGCGAGGAAATGCAGGCTTCAAAATCAAATAAGAGAGGACAATGGTTAGGCAGTGCAAAAGCGACAGCCCTTTTGTGTGGTACTCCAACAGACTTAGAAAAATATAGTAAATCTTTAGAGGGCGGAATGTTATCAAGATGCATGGTATCTTTTATTTCTTTATCAGCTAATCAGCATGCAGAGGTTGGAAATTATATTAATTCAAAGATAGGTAATTCTGATTATTCAAAAAAAATAGATTTAGTTGAAAAAGTAGTTTTAGATTATTATAGTGAATTATTAACAATTCAAACTGGAAAGCATAAAATCAAACCAATAAAAGGATTTAATTTTGAAGGAAGTGGAAAAGATATAATTTACAAAGAATGGAATAAAGTGTCTCAGGCACTAATTAAAGATTTAGGAGAATATAGTTACATAAGAGATTTATATGATGCCTACAGAATCGCAGTAGCAAGTGCATTTTTAAATATACATAATCGTTCACATGAAAATGGGATTTTAACTCCAAACAAAGAAGATTTTCAACTCGGTTTAAGATTAATGAAAGAAAATATGAGATTCAAATGGGCTTTAATGAAAGCAACAATCTTAAATAGAAATGTTAAAAGTATAGAAGCACTCCAACAATGGTTGGGTTCCGAAGTAAGTAGTACAGTCAAAGAAATATTAATAAATATTTCACATTATGGGCAATTTGTGAAGAAAGAAGATATTTTCAAATAATTTAACCATAATTTTATTATAGGAAGTCTTTAAATATCTTATAAATCTCAATTCATTATGAAGAAATCAATAAAAGGAAATATTTGTAGAGTATCTCATGTAAATGCAGTAAAACGCAAATATGGAAGCACATCTAAGAGATTCCTTAGACTAAGACGTATATGTAAATAGTTAAAAGGAGGTAAAACATGGGGAAAAAATTCGTATGGAAAACATTTGTACAAGTTCTATTAGTTATTTCTGCATTAAATTGGGGTTTAGTTAGCTGGTTTGGGTTTAATCTAGTTGAATGGATTGCTCAGATTGCTCCTAGTATTCCAATAGCAATGTTTATTTATTCAGTCATTGCAATAGCAGGAATTTATGGGACTTACAAGTTATTTGCTTAATTTTTGTTTTTAGAGGCTTTAGGGAGAAAAATTCTGGGACTCCCTAAAGCTCATAGATATTCCATTTCTTGCTCTTATCAAAAACAATAAGGGAATCTCGTATACCGCATGGAAATTTATGTTTTTTGAGCATTATTTTATCTCTATCAATAATAAAAATATTTTTACTTTTTGAAACAAATCCCTCTTCAATCATTTTCTTTAATCTAGTTTTTATGAAGTTAGTCTTCAAAGTGAAATATCTATCTTTTTGACGTGAATCCATGCGTTCATTTTTATCTTCCCAATCATACCTCTTCGCAATTTCCCAAGTGCCTATCTCTTTTTCTAACAAAATCTCCGAAACTATAAAAAAAGAAAGTTTATCCCAAATAATGTTAATTACCTCCAACCATAATATTAGTGACATTACAAAGTTTATAAATCTTACTAATAACCACAACATTTAAATATTAAAGATATTACTAATATTAATGAATAAGGATAAAAAAATATTGCCTGCCACAATTTCTTTCGGAAAAGATAATTTAGAATTATTGGAAAATTGGAAAAAAGCATGTTTAAATAAATATGGTTCTGGAGGAATTACAAAGAGAATCCAGGAATTAATACAAAAGGATTTAAAAACATTGGAGGAATTGAATTAATATGAATGAATCCATTGCAGGATTGTTGGGAGTAGTATTGGGAATAATTATAGGATTTTTAATTAGAAAGTATAACCCATCACCTAAAGAGGAGGAGACAGATTCTGATACTGATTCTTATTACTGATGAATAAAAAAGGAGAGAGACTTGTGTTTTTTGTTATTTTAGTAACACTATTTACTACATTTCTAACAATAGGATTAAAAGATATAGGGAGCACATCTGGTTCACACAATGGAGTAGTTACAGCAGTAGAATACAATTCAAATATCATCTGGGATTCAAATATTGTATATTTTAAGTCAGATGCTCAATCAACACAGGAAGATAGGTATTGTGTAAATAATGCTTCAGTTAAACAGGAATTAATAGATGCTTCAAAAGAAAGGTCAAGAGTTACAATATATTTTAAAAATAATTTCTTTCTGTGGGCTTGGGATTGCAATGGTGGAGACAGCATAATTTACAAAATTGAGGTAAACAATGGAAATTAAGGAAACAGTGAAATTAATTGGAGATAATATTTCTCTAGCTTCAGCATGGATTTTACAACAACTTCAAGATTCTGGAATTTTAATTAGTGATATTACTTCTAAAATTATTACCGCATTAGTTCTTTCAGTAATTGCTTGGATTGTGATAAAATTTGTTAATGTACTTTCAAAGCCTGTAAAATGGATTATTGTTATTTTACTCTTCCTATTAACCGCATCAGTAATTTATAGCCTGATAGGTTAAATCCCAGAAAATGAAAAAAAGTGAAAGAAACAAGATAGACATAGGCAAAAAAGTAGTAGTAATTAATTACAAATTTATTTTTATTTTATCTTTTGTAATCCTGAGTGTATTTTTTGCTTCAACATCATCGGCAATTACATGTACTCAAGCAGGAAATAGCATCTCTGAAATTTTCAAATCATTTACAACAGGAGAATCAGTATCAAATATTTCAATAATCTGTTCAAATCCATTAAATAACACTGTAACGGTAAATCGTTTAGGAAATTATGTTGAAATTTCTTCAAGCGACGGATTAACTCCATTCACTATTCCAGGAAATCAATCAAGAGGAATAACAGTATCTTTTGTTTCTTCTGCACCAGTAGGAAATTATAGTGCGTTCATTTCTTTTTCAGATTCAACATCTATCCCAATTTCAATTAATGTAAATCAAATTCCTTCTTTAACAGGATGTCAGTTAAATCCAAGTTTAGTTTGGAATGTCCCTCAAACAGTACAATTAGGAACTAAATTTGATACAGCACTTATTGTGTTTGATTTAGTAGATTGTCCAAGTAGTTTATCTCTTTCATATTCAAATGTACATATTTCTGGAGGAATAACAACTATGTCAGGTCAGAAACCAATTGCTATTAAGTCAGTTAATTCTCAAGGAGTAGTTTTGTCAATAGACACAGAAGGACTATCTACTCAAACCTATTCATCTAGCCTAGATATTAATGTTTTTGGAAAAATGTATCAATATCCTTTTAATGTTTTAGTTACATCAGGTACTTCTCAGAGTGGAAACTTTACAATAGATAAACTACCCACTTGTTCATTAACATCAAACATAGTTAATTTAAACTCAACATACTCTTTAGTATGCACAAATATATTATCGGATGTAACTATAGTACCAGACATTGATGAAAATTATATTATAGGAATAGGCAAATCTCAAACAATATCTCAATTAATCTATAATTTTAAACCAGTTAAATTTGGAAATACTATTTTTAAGGCGAGATTTTACTATCAAGATGCTCCTGTGGGTCAGCCATTCTCACAGGAACTTAAAATTCAGAGTTCGGGTTCAAACACACCTGGAACAAATCTTAAGTTTCTATTTACTCCAACACTTCAAAATGCTCAGTCAAAACAAGAAGTTTTAATTCAATTGATAGATAATAAAACAGGAAGTCTAGTTCCAAGTCCAGAAATATATATTGATGCAATCCAATTAAACAGTTCTTCAAGCACATTTAGATATTCATTTGAATCTGATAAAAATTATTCAATAAGGGGCAGAGCTTACGGTTATGATGATATTGTAGAAGTTATTTCATTAAGTTCAAAACCAATAACAATCTCTATTTCTCCTGAAAAAGGAGATTCATCAATTAATTTTAATATTACCACTTCAGTAAATGCCAGTCTGTTTATTAATGGAAATAAAGTAGACAATCCTTACTATAACACTTTAAATTCTGGATTGAATGAAATAAGAGCAATAAAAGAAGGTTACACTGAATCATATATTAATATCTCAATTGACCAAGCCATAACTGCGAGTCTATTGACCGAATTTAAAAAAGGAGTTACACAAACAATTACTTTAACTAAAGAGGTAAATTGGACTATATTTTATTCAAAAGATGCAAATTCAGAATCAAAAGTTTTATTAACTGGAATAAGCAAGCAAATAGAATTTAAACCAAGTAACGCAGGAATATATAAACTTGTCTCGGAAGATAGAAATTTAGGATTATATACTATTTCTGCATGGGATGGCAAGTTTTTTGGAATACATTGGGGATGGATAGTTGGAATTGTTTTAGTTATTGGTGGAATAATTCTTTATAATAAGAATAGTTCAGGTGATAGCTCAATCTTTGGAGGAGAAGTAAAAATAGGATGAGTTTTACAGATTGGTTATTTAATAAGCAGAAAACAGAAAGATTAACAGCTTTAGACCCTGACTTAATAAAAAGAGATGAGCAATTTCGTGCAATGGCAGAGAAACTTAGAACCTATGAGGCACAATTATCAAGAATTTTAGCAAATCAAAGAGCAATAAAAGAAAAAGAACAAACAGAGGATAAAGAGCAAGAGTTAATTTTAAGATTAAAAGAGCAAAAATTAGATATGAAGCAGAATCAGATAGGCAAACCTACAAGTTTATTAAGATTTTTTTCTGAATTTATAAAAAATAGTAAATTTAGAAAAGAATTAGAATTAACTGATGCAGATGATACAATTTCTTTCGGAAAATTTGGAGATTTTTTAATTATGCCCGATAGAACAATCGCATTAACAAACTCTGAAGGAAATATAATCTCTATTGGTAAACATATCTCTCAATTAATCTACAAACCTGAAAGTCTATTAAATCAACTAAAAAGAAATAAAATAGCAGTTCCAAGAAATGCAAGGGGTGACAGAGTGACAGATTGGGATAATACTGAAATTCCAGATATAGTTTATGATGAGAACGCTGAAGATGATGCAAGAGACGAAGAAGGTAAAATAATTTTTGATGAGAATGGTCAACCTAAAAAAACAAAGGGAGCATATCAAGAAACTCAGGAAAAAATGGTTAAAGTTCGAGATGCGTTAATAGAGAGAGAAGAAAAAATTCAAGAGCAGTCTAAATATATTGAAAGATTAGAGCAGTTAAGAGCAGATTCTGGCAGAGAATTGGCAGATGTTAAAAGGTCTTTATTAACTTACAAAAGCAGTGCAAATGTTAATCAGACTGAACTAAGTCTAGCTATGAATAAAGGATTAGAGTTTGAAAAGAGAGCAGGCGATTTAATGAGGGAAAATGCTAAGCTTCTGGAATTAAAGGTAACAAATGAAACTATAATTGAAAAGCTTAAGGGGATTCAGTCAGATATGATGGATAAGGTAAATATAAAGGACTCTTCTACAATAATGGAACAGGCACAGAGTAAACTTCAGGAGATAATGGATTATGCTTATGCTAAGACTCCAACTACAATAGTACAGAATGTATCTCCTGAGCCACAGCCTAAAGTACCTACTCAACCAGGACAGGTGCTAAAATGAACTCTCACGAATTAATTTCAATTCAAAGGATAGAGAAAGAAGGATGGACATGGGATTCACATAAGAGTAATAAACAAATATTTTATTTCAACAAAGGATTAGATAATCTGAAAATAAGAATAAGTTCAAATTTTAGTAAAAGATTTAGAGAGGATTTAACATTTAAGGATAAATTTGACTTTTGGATTTTGAATAGAGGAAATGAAGTATGGGTTATACCTATAGAGTTAATCGGTAATACTGAACATGTCGCAGAAACATTTGCACTTTTGGATGCGAAGTGGCACTTAATTAACCACAAAGGCAAAAAACTGCTTTCCGAGCTAATTGACTGCCAATTATCACCAAGTTCTGTACTTTTGGTGGGAAAGTTCTTCGAAACTGATAAAAAGGAGGTTTTGCTCGCTTAAGCAGACAAATACCGCCAATTGTTTAAAGGTTTCAGCGAATTATTACTTATTACTATGAAAGAGTGGAAAAAATTATTAAAAGAACTTTATATTAAGAAAAGGGAAGTTTCAACTCCCGAATTAATGAAAAGTTTAAACAAAAGTAGACAATCAGTTAATCAATTGGGATATTTTTGTGTTCAGATGTATTATGTAGTCAGGAGAAAACAATTAGTACCTGGAATGGCAGGAATAAAAAAAGTCTCACGCCCAACTAACTTTTGGTCTTTAAATCCTAAAAATGAGACAAGAACAAAATTTGTATTAGATAGGATGGCGGAGGAAGAAAGTGAATAGAATAGCATGGATTCAAATAAAGAAGTTTAGTCCAACAGACTTAGAAAGTGTTAGATTAAACTGCTACAAATTCGAGAATGAAATTTTAATAAGGAATCAGGAAGTAGTTGCAAGCAGTAAAATAATATCAAAAATTATGCAATCAAGAATGTTTTTAGACGGTGCTTTAGCAGAATTAAAGTCTTTAGTATTACCTGAAAGGAATGAATATATCGCAGAATATAAAGACCAATACATTCACATGATTGATAATTTAAATAGATATTTAAAAAGGATTGATACTTTCCTAGAAGAGATGGATAGAAGAAGCTCGATAGAAAAAATGCCTGCGACAACTTTTGGATTAAAGAATTTAATTAACTTTTTAAAAGAAGGAATGAGCAGTCTAATAATTATGCCCTTAGTTCAATCAATAAAAATGTTTAACTCAGAAGATTTAAATTTAGAGAATGGAAACAAAGCAGTAAAAGATGCTAAATTATTTTCATATTTTGTATTTTTAAATCTTTATCATTCTTCTGAATTACTTGGTGGAATTGCCAGAGAACAAAATCCATCTAAAGGAATGGCAAATTTAAATACAAGAATGGTTTTACCAAACTTACCTCAAAATGTAGAAGTTGAACAGATTCCAACTGAGCAAATACACGAATTAAGTAAATCTTTCGCAGAGCCAATTGAATTTTCAGAGGAGGAAGAATATGTTTGAGTCAGTAAAGAAATTTTTAGGTTTTGAAACAGAAAAATTAAAATATCCTGCTAGTTTTGCATTAATTAAATTCACAGATATAGCAAAAGAAAAAGGAACATTCGACGATTTTAATAAAGAAATTGTAATTTATGAAAATGGAGTAATAAAAGAGATAGTCCCTTTTAGTGAACAAGAAGTAAAAGCAATAAGAGAAGTTTATAAAATTCCTGTCGAAGAAGAAAAAATAGATGATTCAGAATTTAAATTTGATACAATCGCTACATTCGGAGTTGTAGTAAATAGACGATGATAAATACAGAACAGATAGATAAAAATATAGAAGTGGAAGGAGTTATTACCAATTTAGCAAAAGTTTCACAACCCTATGTAGTAATAACTTTAATGAAATTTGAATGTCCTAATTGTGGTTCAATCTTAAGTATAATGCAGGAAAGAAAAAAGATTAGAAGTCCGAATAGGTGTTCTTGTGGTTGGAAAGGCGACTTTAAAGAAATTTCTAAAGAACTTAGAGAACAGCAGGATTTTATTATGACTACTACTGACGGAGAAATAAAAGTTTATCTAACTACAAAAGAACTTATAGAAAGCTTTCAGAAAAAAAGAGGTTCAAGATTAACTGTCAAAGGACAATTAAAAGACGAATTTATAAAAAAAGAAAATAAAGGAATACTTGTAATAATTGCAGAGGAGATTTTAGATGAATCATAAAATTTCAGAATACAAGACGGAATATAATAGGCAATATAGACTAAAGAATAGAGAAAAACTTATTAAATACTGTAAAGAATGGAGAGAGAGAAAATTAGGTAGACCAAAATTAAGAGAATGGAAAAATGTTCTTGTTCCGAGCATGATATCTCCAAGTTTTGAATTAGGATATGTTTTAGGGGCATTGTATGGTGATGGTTGTATTTTTGTTGGAAAAATAGGAGGACATGGAGGCATTGCAGTAACTGACAAGGATTTCGCAGATTTCTTTAAATTACAACTTTCAAAAATATATCCTTTCAATATTAAAGAAACAAAAAGGCTTCCCAAAGGAATATCAAAAAAGATTTTTTTTCATATTAGATTTGGTAGTCATGACTTTGCAGAATTTTTAGATAATTATGATTTAACTCAATTAAAAAATCAATCAAAAGAAATGCAAAAAGGTTTTTTAAAGGGTTTTTTCGATTCTGAAGGATGTATTTCTGCAAGTAATCTGACGAATCTTTCAAAGGCAATTAGAAGAATACAGTTTACACAAAAGAATCTCGAATGGATAAAAATTGTCCAAGAATTACTTTTAGAATTTAGTATAACGAGTATACTCAAATCCACAATAGGTAGTGGTTTTAAAAAAGAAGAAACTTACTATTATTTGAGAATTTTTGGATTAGATAATTTAATTAAATTCAGACAGAATATTGGCTTTTCTATACAAAGAAAATCAGAAAAATTAGATTTAGCTATTTCTTCTTTTATCACTGAAAAGAAATGTTTAGATTGCAGTAATATTTTTGAGGTCAGAAGTTCAAGGCATTTTAGGTGTGACGAATGTAATATAGTATACTGGAGAAAATACAATAAAGAAAAGACTGCATTTTACAGAAAGAGAAATAAGGAGGAACAATTATGCGAACTATCTTTATGAAAAGCAGAGTCCTATTTATTTTGGCAGGATGTCATTTTTGTAGAATCTATGCTGAAGTAATAGGTATAATTAATTCAAAGTTACCGACGGAAAAGAAAATTAAAGTGATTGATTGTACAAAATATCATGATTATAATATAATAGATAATCCATTAATTCAAATATATATGCCACATATTAATGGACAATATCCAGTTTTATTTGTAGAGGGAGGCAGAGTAGATGGAACTCATACTAGAGAAGAATTATTAGCTTGGTTAAATGCAAGATTCACAGAAGAGTTTGTTATTCCAGAAGGAAATAAGCACATGTTTAATAAAGAATGTTCTTGGGTAAATAATAAATATTTTGGAAAAAAGGTGGTTTGTAACTGATGGTTAATATTAGTAACATTTATAAAGTTAATAATATTATAGATTGTATGGAGGAAACATAATGGGATTTTGGAATGGTTCTGGTTCAAAAGGAGATAGATGCGAAGTTCAGCAAGATGGTTCTATAAGTTGTAAAGTTTATAAAAATGAAGATGGACAGAAAAAAGCTACTGGAACAGATGTAACGATTTCTGCATCTCCAGAAAATAATTGTGAGCCAGTCTTATCTGGAAGTTTTGATATTAATGACGAAGATTCAAAAAGAATCGATAAATTAGCTGGAATAGCAAAAAGGCAGTGTCAAAGAGGGCTAGGTTAGATGATTTGGTGGCAAATTGCTCTTATTATAATAGGAGTGATAATTTTTATTTTATTTGTGATTAAAGTTTCAACAAGGAAAAAAGGAATGAATAACAGTGGAAGTTTAATAGAAAGATTGAATAGGATTGTAGATACAGGATGTAATAAACTAAATTCGGGATTTAGAATATGAAAAAAATAATAAAAGAAGGAAGCTGTCAAATAGACATGGAAGCTTTTGAGGAAAATGATAAAATAAAAATAAGGATAAAGACAAAAGGAGATTGCAGTAAATTAATAAATTCAAAAGACTTTAAAAATATGGGAGAAATATAATGCTAGACGATAAAAAAGATGTGGGATATATAGATGATTTTATTTTCTATGGCATGAACGCAGTCGCATCTGAACATCACGCAATAAACAGTTTTGTAGAAAGTAAAAACGAACAATGGTTAGAAATAGCGTCAATGATAAGAAGAAATAGAAGCAAAAGATTATATGAAATGGTGGCTCATAACGAAGGTCAAAAATATTGTTTCTCGAAACATATTTTAGGAATGGCTATGACTTTGCAAGAATTAGGAAATAGACATCTCGAAGCAAAAGAATTAGATTTAGCAAAAGAATGTTTTCAGGAATCAAAACACTATGAAGCACTTTTCAAGTTATTAAATGATTTAAAATTAGAAGGAGGTATAAAATAAATGTTCGGAAGTCCACTTAATAAGAAACCAATTAGCACGTCGGAAAGTTGTAAAATAAAAGTTAAGAGAGATAAATATGGAAGAATATCGTCGCTAGAGAGCAATAATAAATGTAGCAAAGAAGAGGTAAAAGTATTTACAGATAGTTTAAGAGAAAATCCAAATTTAGATACAGATGAAAATTAATTTTTTAACCATAATTTTATTATAGGAAGTCTTTAAATAGTATCCAACTTTAAATAAATTAATGAAAAAGGCAACATCAAATATTTTCGGAATAGCTTTTTTAATGGCAATTATGATTTTATCAATAGTTTCAGCTTCTACCGTAACTATTGTTCCAGCAAGCGGTGCAACTTTGACAGGTACAAAAGTTCTTAATGGTTCTCTTGTAGGTTATACTTTTCTTCCATCAGTAACATTTGTTAATGTATCTTGGTACGCTAAATCAGCTTCAACTGCTAATAGTTCTTGGGTATTATTGAACGCAAGTCAAGCAGTAGATTTGTCTGTCACTAATTTTACTGGAACAACATTTAATTCTTTAGTTTTAGAAGATTCAAATGACTATATCTTTAATATTACTTATTCAAATACCACTGTTTTCTTTGGTGATGCTGTAAGCACAGGAGTAATTGTTCAGAATTCAGTTCCAATCGCACCTTTAAGTATTACTCCAACTTCAGATGATGACGGAGCATTTACAATTTCTTCAACTGTCGCTGGATTAAATACTACTGGATGTACTTTAACTTTTGATGGAGCAAATCCTGGAAGCGGTTCTTATGCAATGACTCATTCAGGAAATACTTGTACGCAGGCATTTACTGGAGTACCAGATTTAATTTATAAATTTAGAATAACTGCTTCAGATGGCACAGATACAGCAAATTCTGTTTTAAGTACATTGACTGTCACAAAACAAACATCTGCTGGGAAAATTGCAACATATTATAATGAAGGATTAGTTGATTCATCTGGAAATATTATAAAAGAAAATCCAGTTAAGAGTATGTTGGGTAAAGACATAGGCGGATTTCCTGTTTGGTTGATTGTAGTAATAGTAATCGCCGGAATTGTTTTTGCAATTAAAAGAAAATAATATTCAATCATTCCTTCAGAAAACCAAGTTGAGGAGAAAAAATCCAAAAACTTCAAGGAGTGGAGCAGTCAGTAAGAAGAAAGTTTAATACTTTCAAAAGTTACCAAAGTTGGGGAAGAAGATTCCTAAATGTTTGGCATTTGAAAGATTAGATAGACGGATGAAAACTGTTTTAGGTACTATGAAAGGAGGATAAAAAAAGAAAAATATGGAAATCGCAACACTTATATGGATTTTAGTATCAGTCTTTGCTATTGCAGGAATCGCAGGATTCATGCGTGCAAAAAGAGAAAAAGTTCTAGGTATTGGTAAGAATTGGTTCGGTTTCGTGGCTATGTTTGTAGCAGTATTCTTAGTTCTTGGGCAATTAGGTTATTTAGCGAATTACGGAGTTAGCTTTAGTGCTTCAGATACAGGAGTACCTGAACCTAGTGGTGATAATAAACCAGTTGATACCAAACTATGTGCTGTAGAAGATACTACAGTTACTTTGTCAGCAGTTGACAAGTATTCATCCATCGCAACAGGTGGAAGTCATAGATATAGCGTAAATGGAGCACCTTCGATAGTTATCGCAGATGCAGGAACATTTACTGCTTCACCAGGTGATAAAATAAACATTCTCTGGAATAATGGTACAACTTCAGGAGCATTTAGCATTTTAGATTCCGTTACTGTTCCATGTGTAGGTACAAAAACCTTCCCAACAAAGACAGTTAACAATGGAACTATCACTGCCTCAGTATTTAACAATCTTGACCAGCTAACTGGCTCAGGAGTTAATGTTACTTTGGGTGCAGGAGATATAAAGAATGCTAAGTTGAAAATACAAGGTCAATATCAGAAGGAAGTTCCCTATGGTATGATTGCTGTTGTAGAGTTTAACAAAACCTCGATGGACAGCATTGTATTGACTTCAGGCGGTGTAGAATTAGCTTCGGCTTCAGTTCCACACTCGTTCTCTGCAACTTTTGCAACTGAATCAGTAACTAGAGCTTACAAGATGCCTGCAATTGTCTCTAACTCAGAGTACAATTACGGAATAACACTTGATGCTTCAGATACTGTTAATCCATCTGTAACAAATGCAGGAAGTGATGTTAAGATTACATTATATCCAGATAATTACTTTGTCAATGAGAAAAATGGCGGAGCATTTGAAGGACCATCTGCTGAAGATGAGGCTAATGCAATCACACACTTAACATTGCCAACTATAACTATTCCAGTGGATTAGTTAAACAAATTTTTATTTTTTATTTTTTTTATTTTTTAGGAGAAGAAGATGACAGATTCGGATGTATTGGAAATGATAAAAATAGTCATAATTTCAGTAATTGGATATATAATAATAAAAGCACTTCTTTCAGTTTTCTAATTTTTTTAACCATAATTTTATTATAGGAAGTCTTTAAATAGTTAATCTGGAATATATTCTAATGTTTAGCAGAATCCCACCTAAAATACCTGATAAAAGTGTAACCGTTAAAGACGTAGCCGACGCTGACGGAAAAATAGTTATAAATTTCTCAAAATTAAATAAAAGGATTCAAGATTGCAGAGAAGATAAATTGAATAATACGTGCCGAGCTCAACTTCGAGAGATAGGAGTCGAGTTCACAGATGAAATTTAAAAAATATCTTAAGTCAAAAACAGCATGGTTTATTACCTTAATTGTTACACTTTTAGTATCTTATCAATATGGAGAAAGGATATTTGAAGGATTTATGTACATTGCTTTAGAAAAACCACTTTTTGGAATATTTATTTTTATAATTTCTTTTCTAGGTGGATTATTTTTAGAAAGATTATTATTTAAGAAGAGAAAATTGAATTTTGGATTTCTTAGAGGCAGAAAATAATTTTACCATAATTTTATTATAGGAAGTCTTTAAATAGTAAATTAAACACTTTTAATGAATATGAACTCTAAAAAAAAGAAAAATATACTTATAGGAATAATTGTGGTAATTGCAGTAATTATTTTCTTAGGAATTAATGGTAATTTTCCTTTATCTGTTACAACTCCATCAGGAGATATGACTATTGATTCAATTTCAAAAACTACAATAAATGGAGAAGATGCGATAAGAATTGCAGTGACGGTTAATAGAGGTGGAGAACAATTATCTATTGATTTTGGTCAAGATACATTGAATAATGCTTTAGCTAATTCTGGAATAAAAGATTTGAAAGCAACAAAGGCAGTTTTAGGAAAAATGACATTTAATGAAGAAAGTAGTTTTTTTGGCTACAGACAATTAACTTCTGCTGAAGGTGGACAAGTAGTTTATAAAAAATTAAGATGGCAAGATATAGGAGTATTTACAAATTGTACTTTAGATTCATGTAAAAGTTCAATATCTCTTGGAACAAATGAAGAATTATTATCTGCCAGAAGATATATAGGATGTGCTTGTTTAATTGCTTCTGAAAAAGCATCTGCTGGAACTTTTGTAAATACAGAGAAGGGAGATTTTAAAGTAACATTTACAATTGATGGAATCGGAAGTACACAACTATCGAGAAGTAAGTTGTCCGATGCTATTGGAACTGGAACAATAAGATGGAATGGAAATAAAGGTAGTTTAGATTCATTTTCAATTGCTAATAGTCGCCAAGAACTATTCGTATTTAATTCAAATTTAGTCATGCAAGAAGATGGAACTCGTTCAAATATGAATGTAGAATATAATAAAGTAGTAAGTTTGTTTAATACTGGTGATTCAAACGCATTAAGAAGTTCTTCTAAAAATGGATATACCAATCTATGCAGTACTTTTTCATTGTCTTCTACATGCTTAAATGCTTTGATAGATAGATATAATTCTAATATTCCAAAATACTGGCAAGATAGTTTCTTTGATAAATGGAAAGCATTTACAGATAATTCAGCTATTCTAAAAAATGCAGTTTTAGATAATTCAGGATTGACTGTTTACTTTAAACAACCAACAAAATATCCAACTTTTGTTATAGATTTAAAAGCCAAAGATGTAGGAATTATAAAATTGTCTGGAACTCCTCAAATTTCTAATTGTCCTTCAAGTTCAAGCTGTACTTTTAGGTCAAATGAATTAGGAAAGACAACATTAACTGTTAAGAATGTTGGAACTGGAGAAGGGTATTTTAATTTAGCATTTGAAAATTGCAATAAAATTAATGCTTATTCATTAGGCAGTAATCAATTAGGAAGTTTCCAAGCTGATGAAAGTAAAACAGTAGAAGTAAATATTCAAGGTTCAACAACTGGTTCAACAGAAACAGGAAGTTGTGTTGTTTCAGTTTATGATACGAACGCACCCGATAAAAAAGCATCCTGTACAATGTCATGTAAAATTTCTCCAAATGTGGGTGGGCAATGTGATGAAGGTTCAAGTAAATGTAGAATTAATTCTGTCGGAGTAGATAAATGTGTTAATGGCAATTGGGTGGCTTCAACCGAATGTACTGGAGGAAAATGTGGTTATGATGCTAATTCAAATGCTATTTGTAAATCAGTAAGTGAATGTAAAAAAGTAGATATAGGTTGTGCAGATAGTTCTGAGTGTTGTGACAGTCTTTCATGTAATCAAGAAACAAATAAGTGTACTTTACCAGTAAAGCCTTCTGAATGTGCTTGGTACGATATTCCTTGTAAAATAAGTACATTCTGGAACTGGCTTAAAGATATTTTCTCAGGAGCATTAACATTTGTTCAATATTTAAAAATATTTATTTCATTTGTAGTTGGAATAGTTTCAATTTTTGCAGTTAGAGACTTTGCAGATATATTTAAGAGTTTGAAAAAAATGAATTGGTTAGCTTGGACTATTTCAGTAATTTTCGGAACAGGAATAGGATATTTAATTTATTCTTTCTTATCTGGAATTTGGTTTTGGGTAGCAGTAGTTGGAATAATTATATATAAACTAACTTTTTCAAGAATAATAAGGATGTTTAGGAGAAGATGAGGCAGAAATATAAAAGAAATATACTGGGCACGTTATTAGGAGGAAGTATAGCTGGACTCATAGGATTTATAAGTATTATTCAGAGAGTAAAAACAGTAACAGATGATAAGTATATTATTCCTACCGATGCAATTACTTTTATCCAATATATCTCAATATTTATTTTGATAGGAGCATTAATAGGTCTTTTTATTGCAACAAGAAAAAAGAGGTATCTTGGATAAAATGACAGATAATAGTTTTACAAAGGGAGCATTAATAGTTTTCTTAGTTATATTTATCTTCATTTTTGCAGTTGCTATCTCTGGAAATAATGTTATTTATTTTGCAAAGGCATTAGGTGCTCAATTCTTATTTGCTGGATTTTCATATTTAATCTATTCAACTTACAAGGATGCAATACCTATTTTCAATAAAAATACAAAATTTGCAGTAATAGTTGGAGTATCAATAGGTCTTCTTTATGTCTTTTTAAGTAGATTAATTCCAGGACTAACAATAGGGATTCCATTAATTCCTTCATCTATATCTGGAAATCTTAGATGGTTTACAGTAAATATAGTCTCTCCAATAATTGAAACAATCTTTGCTTTTGGAGCTTTATTGATTATAATTAAAAGAACTGATTTCGGAAGAAAACATCAAATATTATCTGTTCTATTTGTAGGGTTATTTGTAAGCTTATTACATTTGGGTGCATACGTCTTAGGCATAGTGGATTTGCCATTTAGCGAGGCACTGGGAGCATTTTCAGGCAATTTGGGTGCTTTCCTATCTGCTTTTATATTCTTTACTCTTAGCGGATTTCTAGTAGTTTGGAAGAAAACTCAAAACTTAATAGTCGCAATAATACCTCATTTTATTGTAAACTTTTCAACATTCGTTAAATCGGTGGTGGTACTAGGATGAGAAAACAAAATAAAAAGATTTTAGGAATTGTAGCAGTAATTCTATCAATTGTAGCTATTGCTTACTTGGGAGGATTCTTTTCAGTCCTATTTCCAGTTTCAACCCCTGCAAATATACTTACAACAAATTGGTGGAGTGGAGGACCAGACCCCCAAACTAGCGTAAATGGAGTAGGCTCTCAATATTGGGACCCAATTGATTGCGATTATAAAACAATGGGTTGTAGTCCGATTAAATCAGATTCATTAACAATTTATGATAAAACTATAAAAATAATGGGTTCTTGCGGAGGAAGTGGAGCATTTGCATATTATTTTAATATAAATAATCAGTTTGATTCTCCTGCTTTAAATCCTTCTGGGGAACCTCTAAGTAATGGTCAATCTCCAATATCTGCTGGAACAGCTCAAAAAAGAGTGTTTATTTATGATGATTCAGCTTGTATAGAAGGAAATAATTGCCCAGTAAATAAAACAAAGTTAATTATTAGCCCCTGTTTAACCTGGAACTCTGGAAGTGGAAATCATGTTGAAAGATATTCTTATGAATTTTATGATGATAAGATACTTATGAATTTTACTAACTTAAATCAAAATTACAGAAAAGGAGAAAATATAGTTTATAATTTAGACGTATTTAATAATTTTGGAGAGGTAATAATTAATGCGTGTGCTAATTTTAAAGTAGATAGTTTCTTCTCATCGGAAAAAGAATATTGTACTGGGAAGGTTCAGATTCCAATGGGTAAGAAATCATTAAGTATTTCAGTGCCAGTTTTAGATTCGTCACAATACACTTTCTCAATAACTCCAACAGCAAAGATTTATTCAGCTTCAGGAAAAATAAGTAATGCTAATTTATATCTTTATGATGATAATGGAAAACTGCAAGGATTAACACATAATTCAGAGGGAATAAATATTTACTTAGGAAAATATCAAGGAGAGCCTCAGTCAATAACAGTAAATGCAGAAGTAAATGAAACTTTTTATAGATTTGCAAATAATTCGTGTTCAAAAATACAGATTTTAGGCACAGAGAAAACTAAAGATGATTATAATTTATTATCAGATTGTCAGATTCATATAGCGAGTTTACCTCCACCAACTACTCCACCAACATTCTCTTCAATTCTTTCTAAGATAGCAGATTGGTTTAAGACTTTCTTTGAATCTCTTAAGTTATTATCAGTAACAGGAGAATCAACAGTTTTACCAGGAAGCAATCAGAATTATACCATTTTATTATCTGTAAACCAACCAAATTCAGATTATTCAAAAGGAAACTATCAAGTTCAATACGCAAATTGGGCTTTAGTAGATTCATCAAATAACATTAAACAGCAAGGAAGTTGGGAGCAAATTAATGGAGTTTATTCAAAAACAATAAGCATAATTATTCCAAGTGAAGTAAATAAGTATGTATTAATTGCAGTAATAAATCAATATGATATGGTTTATGATTATCCAACAAAGACATGGAAAACAACTAAAGATGAAGTAGTTAGTAAAGAAGCATATAATCTTGAAGCAAAGTTACCAGTTCCAACGATTACAGCACCTTCAATGAATAAGTTTTTAGATATAATTAATTCGATAATAAATTGGTTTAAGAATTTGTTCGGATTAGGAGCATAAAATGAAACAAAAAACAATAGATTCAATTTTGAAATGGATTGGAATAGCAATAATTATAGCATTAGTTTTAAGAATATTAGGGGTATTTTAAATGGATTCTTTAAGAGCAATACCTCCATTAATTGATTTTGCAGTTATATCACTAATAGGTTTCAAAACATTAAATACTGCTTGTTTTAGTCCAGTCGATTTGAATTTATCTTTAGTTGCGTTAGTATTTTCTGTCGCAATGGAAATTTATCTAATCTGGAAGGCAAGTTTAAGATGAAAAAAGGATTTTTTAAAAGAAATTGGGATATTTTACTAACTTATTTAATTACTGGAATAGGGTTTTTAACTACTTTTTTGATGTTGCAAGGATGCCATGACTGGGGATGTTTAGGATTATTAATGATTGCATTTGGAGGAATAATAATTTCAGCTTTAATTTCAATAGTTGGAATAATAAGAACATTTAGAAATAAGATGGATAAATGGAGAATAGTTTTATTTTTGCCATTTATAATTGGAGCAATTTATTGGTTATATATATGGTCTAGTCTTGGTGGAGCAAGTCAATAAAGTATAAAAGTAGCAAAGTAGAAACATTTAAATACTATTTATTCTATAATAAATTATGGTAAAATCAATAAAGATAAGTGATGAGGCTCATAAGAAATTATCAATTATGAAGGCTAATGAAGGAAGTAAAAGAACAATTGAAAAAATAGTAGATGATATATTATTCATTAAAAAAATAAAAGAAGTAATTAATTCTCAAATCAAAAAGGAGGTAAAAATATGAAGAGTATAATGATAGGCTCACTAATTGCACTTTCTTTTGCGATGTTGATGCTTACTTCAAGTTCAGCTTATACTACTTGCGAACCAGACAGGCAGGTAAATGATACCTTGACAGGTAAAATGACGACTATTTCAGGAGAATGTACAATTTCTGATGGAAGCTGTATAACTGGTTGGGAATGTCAAAATGGAGTAGCTGTAAAAGCAGACTATGTACCTCAAGCATTGATAGATAACCCCGAATCAGCAAAAGAAGCAGGTTATCATACAGTAGATGGAAATCTTTGCTATGCTAATCCAAAAGCTATGCCTGATTGTAGTGGAACAGGAGGCAGTCTAGTGCCAGATGCACCAGTAGTTCAAGAAGTGCCAGTTCAAGATGAAGTAGCTGTCCAAAAGACATTTTGGCAAAAGATACTAAACTTTTTTGGTATCGATTAGAAAGCAAAATTTATTTTTTTATTTATTTTTTTGAATTGTAGTATCGGATAGAAAGTTTATTAAAGGAGTTTTTACTTAAATATAGAGGATAAAATGGAAAAAAGAGCAATCATAATTAGCATTTTCATCTTACTTTTCTTTATAAGTATTTCAACAGTTTCAGCCACATGGTGGAACTCAAGTTTCGAATATAAGGAAAAAATTACTTTAAATGGTGAATCTAATCCATCTCAAGGTTCAATTCAAATAAATATTACTTATAATCCACACATGGAAGTTAATTTTTCAGATTTAAGATTTACAGATTCTTCTGAAATTAATGAATTAACTTACTGGGTACAACAAAAAAATGCTTCTGATTACGCTACAATTTGGGTAAAGATTCCAAGTCCAAATCAAAGTTCAATTTTTATGTACTATGGAAATCCTTTAGCAACTTCAAAATCAAACGGATATAATACTTTTTTGTTATTTGATGATTTTAATTCTAATTCAGTAAATACTACTAAATGGCAAAATGGTTCTGCTCAGGGTAATGGCGACCAAACAATGGATAATGGGATATTAACAATGAATTCTCCTCCAACTGACGATTATGCTATATTTTCAACTAATAAATTTGACCCAAATGTTGAAGCAAGAGCTTTAGTTAAATTTAGGACAGATAATATTGGTAATGATATTGGATATTTTGGTTTTGTAGAACTACCTTGCCTTAATCCAACAAGAGTAGGATGTGCTAAAAATTTGTCAGCAATTAGATATAATGTTGCCTCAGCAATACCTAAAGGGTTGTTTTCAATTTTAGACACTGCTGAAAATGTAACTGAGTTTTTACCATTAGAAAGAAATGTTTGGCAAAGATGGTCTATAGCTTGGAATAGAACAATACTATCTGCAAATATTAATAACACAAACACTACAATTAAAACAGGGCAATTTTTGAATTCACCTATGAATTTAACAGTTTCAGCAGGTGCAGGAAGTGCAATAGATATTGACTGGATTTTTGTAAGAAATATGTCTTCAAGCTTATTAGACCCAACTACATCATTCGGAAATGAATTGAATTTTAGTTCTAGTTATCTATCAATAGACTTTTATCTTCCGACACCACTCAATAATTCACATCAATCAAGTAATTCAATCATTTTTAATTTTTCAGGTAATAGTGGAGGAACAATAGATACTGGAAAAATATTCTTTAATAACACTAATTATGTAGCTACTTGTTCAGGCTCAACTATTTATACTTGCAATTATACTCTTTCAAATATTGCTGATGGCAATTATTCTTACTATGGATTTATAAATTCAACTTCAGGTACTTCAAATACTACTTCAACAAGATTTATTACAATCGACACAATCCCACCATCTATCTCAATCTCTTACCCATTAAACAACACTAATTTCTCATCTTCAACAATAAATATAAATTTCACAGCCACAGACACTAATTTAAACTCATGTTGGACAAATACAAATAATGGAGCAAACACAACTAGAGCATGTACTTCTGGAGTTATTTCTAACTTTTCAGATACCTATTCAGAAGGATTAAACACTGTTAATATTTTTACAAATGACACATTCGGAAATCAAAATCAAACTCAAATTACATTTAGAGTAGATACAACAAAACCATCTATCTTAATTGACTATCCTCAAAACACAACATACAAAGACATTTATGCTTATTCATACTCATTTAATTCAACAATAACAGATTCAGGAGCTGGAATAGATAAACAATGGTATTCACTTAACGGAGGAGCAAACACAATTTTCACTGGAAATACCACTCTCTCTAGTTTAATTGCAGGTTCAAATACTTTAAGAGTTTATGCAAATGATACTTTAAATAATATTAAAAATGTTAATGTTACATTCTACTTAGCTTTCACTCCAAAGATAAATGATATAAATATCTCAAACTCATCAACTTCATACGACAGAAATACAGACATAACTAATTTGACTTCAGGCTTAGTAGGTTATTGGAAATTTGACCAGAATAATTCAATTCAGATAGATTCAAGTGGAAATGGGAATAATGGAACAGCAGGTAGTGCTAGTTTTAATCCATCAGGCAAGATAGGCGGAGCATATTATTTTGCTAGTAGTAGTATGCAAACAACACCCAACATATTAAATATTACCAATAATAATTTTGCCTTTTCTGCTTGGATAAATATGTTATCTGCTCCAACTCTAAATACAGCAGGAATAATAGATAGGTATCAAGAAAGTACAGGAACTTCAACTTATGGAGTAAGATTAGGAATAGCAACATCTCAAAGAGTTATATTTGATGTCGGAAACGGAACAGGCACACAGTCTAGTTCTAAACAAGAAATCGTAAGTTCAATAATTCCAAATCTAAATCAATGGTATTTTGTTGTTGGAAGTTATAATGGAACAAGTTTAACTTTATGTTTAGATGGAAATTGCGAATCAAATATCTTAACATTAAGTAATGGTCTGAAAAATTGGGAAAATGCAAATAATTGGACAATAGGTTATACTCATCATTCAAATGGCGGATTTAATGGTTCTCTCGATGAAGTAAGAATTTATAACAGAAGTCTTTCAGCTTCAGAAATTAATAGTCTTTATTCAATCACAAATCCAACATTCCAAGAATATGCAAATACAACAATCACAGCTACTATAACAGATGAAGATACTTCTAATTCAAATTTATGGTATTCTTGGGCAGTCGACGGAGTTCAATCTTTAGCAGGTTATGCACAAAATATATTTAATTGGATATTCAATAAACCAAATCAACAAGTTACTTTAATTGTTAATGATACAAATAACTATACCGTTTCACAAAGCTGGAATATTAGTACAACCTTCATAAATCCACAAATAGCATTTGCATCTCCAACACTTTCAGATTATTCAAATTCTTCTAAGAATTATGTTTCAATAGGTTTAAGCGTTACAGAAGCTAATTTTGCTAATATCACATTCAATTTATTTAATTCTTCTAATTATTTATTAAATTCAACAGTTAAAACAGTAAGTACAACTTCTTTCAACTTTTCAAATCTAGCAGATGGAAATTATAAATATAACGTCTCTATAACAGATTTAGTTGGAAATACAAATCAAACTGAAACTAGAAATATATTTTTAGATGCAACTCCACCAACTACTACTGCTTCTGCAACATCTCCTGCTGGAGTTACTGCTTATACCTTCGGAAACTGGGCAAATACAAGTGTTAGAATCACTTTAGCTTCTTTTGATGGAGGCATAGGATTTACAAATACATTATTTCCAATATATTGCATAGACACAAGTAATACATGCTCTCCAACCACAGTTATAGGCACAGGAGTAACGGATTCTACTGAAGGAACGTCTTATATTAGATATTATGCAAATGACACTTTAAACAACTCAGAAACAATTAAATCTCAAGTAATTAAGATAGATTCAATTTTACCCATACCTCAATTTGTCTCTCCAACTCAAAATACTGGAGTAAATCTTAGTCAGAATTATGTCTTAGCAAATATCTCACTCACAGAAACAAACTTCGCAAATATTACTTTCAATCTTTACAATAATACTGGATTAGTAAACTCTTCATTTTATTCAACTTTAGTTAATTCAGTAAACTGGAGTAATCTCATAGACAATAAATATTATTATAACGTAACAATTGTTGACTTAGCTTCAAATAAAAATTCTACAGAAACTAGAATAATCACTTTAGATAGAACAGCTCCAACAGCAGTCTTAAACACTCCAATTAATAATACCTATTCAAATTCAGCAAGTAATAATTTCACTTCAAACGCAACTGATAATCTCTCTGGAATAAAAAACTATACTTTAACAATAACAAACTCTTCAGGAATAGTAAACCAAACATCTGGAACTCTAACTGGACAATTATCTCAAACAGTCGGCATAGTAGTTAATTTAATTGATGGAATATACAAATGGTTTTATAATTTCTTTGATTTCTCTGGAAATTCTATAACAACAAATAATAATACTTTAACAGTAGATACAACTTCTCCAGTTCTTAGCTTTGTTTCTCCAACACTTTCAACAGGAAGTAATGTATCAAATAATTTCATTCTTGCAAATATCTCATTAACAGAAACTAACTTCGCAAATATTACTTTCAATCTCTATAATTCAACTGGATTAGTCAATTCATCAGTTTATTCCACAGCAATAACTTATGTTAATTGGTCAAACCTAGCAGATGAAGATTATGTTTATAATGTTACAGCAGTAGATTTAGTCGGATTAAATACAACGATAACAAACTTGATTAGATTAGATGTTTCATCTCCAAGTGGAGCATTATTAAGTCCAAATAATAATTCGTATCTCAATCAGTCTTATGTCTTCAATGTAAATGCAAGTGATAATTTAGGAATAAAGAATATAACACTCAGTCTTTATAACTCTTCAACAACATTCACAAACACTTCTCTAATTACAAATTCAACAACTCTATTTCAAAGTATTTCGCTTTCATTTAATTCTATTTCTGACGGTATTTATTCTTGGTTTGAAAGTGTATTTGACTGGGCAAGTAATTCATTTACAAGTGTAACCAGAACAATAACATTTGATTCTACACTTCCTTCGATTTCATTCAATCCAAGCACATTAGCTAATAATTCATGGCAAACAACAAATTCTATTTTAATAAATGCCAGTATAACTGATACTAATTTTAACTCAACGAATTTAGTTTTTGAAGGAGTTACTCAATCATTTTCAAATAATATCGGAAATGATTATTGGGTTTATAATGTAGTAAGCAATACAAATAGCTATTCTTATTATGTAGTAGCAACAGACTTAGCTGGAAATAGAAAGACATCTAGTAATAATATAATTAATGTAGACCTTCAAAATCCAACTATCTCAATAAATAATCCTATTTCTCAAGCATATAATTATAATACAAGTTTAATTCTAAACATTTCTGCATCTCATCCATATTTAGATAGTTGTTGGTACAATTTCGATAATGGAATAAATAATTCAATTACATGTAATTCTCAAATCTTATTTGATATAAATGAATCAAGCCATGTAGTAAATGCTTTTGTTAATTCGAGTTCAGGAAGAACAACTACAACTTCAACAAACTTTTTAGTTTCATTAACTCCTCCATCTACATCAATTAAACATCCCCTTAATAGTTCTTGGTTAAATTATAACAATATTAATTTCAATTATACAGTAAATTCTTCAAATATAGTCGATAATTGTTCATTTTGGATAGATTCTAGTGGAGTATTTAGTGTAAATCAAACAGCTAATTCTCCGACTCAGAACATAATAAATACTTTCAATTTAAATCTTTTGGATGGAAATTACTTATTCAATATTCAATGCACAGACGATGCAAGTAACATTGCGTTTGGAAGTCCATTTTACAATTTATCATTCTCAGTAGATACTTTAAATCCCAAAATAGTCTTTTCAGGTTCAACACCAGTGAATAACTTAAACACAACAAGCACTTCTTTCACAGTAGACGTAACTGCATCAGATACAAATGAAGCAAATATAACTTTCAATCTTTACAATAATTTAGGACTTTACAATTCAACTACCTTCACAGATTCAAGAAGAACTATAACATATTCTCTTCCAAATAATATTTATTATTACAATGTGTCAATAGTAGACAAAGCTTCAAATAAAAATAATACAATTACTAATCAAATTATGATAGATAATTCTGCTCCAAGTATAAGCATCTCTTTTCCAATTGAAGGTCAAAATTATGCAAATAATAATTCAATGGATTTAAATTATACTGTATCAGATTCATTGGCAGGAATAAAAGATTGTTCTTATACTATTTTTAACTCGACAGGAAGTTTAATTAGTTCACCTTATTTAGCTTCTTGCCAAAATACTACTTTTTCTTTACCTGAAAATGATATAGACTATACTTTAACATTATTTGCAGAGGATAATTTAAATAATATTGCTTCTTCAGCTATTAACTTCGGAATTAGAACAAACTCTCCAGCAATTGCATTAGATAATCCAACTAATAATCAATTTATAAACAGATTAAATAATATAACATTTAACTTCACAGCCACTAGAAACATCGGAATAGACACTTGTAACTTTTACAATAACTTTACAGGAACTTGGGGATTAAACAGTACAATCACTGGAATTACTTCAGGAGTTAATAAAAACATAGGAACATTCAATAACTTTAGTGAAACTTCATACAGTTGGTACGTTTCTTGCAATGATACTCTCGGAAATCAAGGATTTTCAACAAATAGTACATTCACATTAGATATAACAAATCCAGTAATTGATATTCCAGTGGGAGCAGTTAGTTTAACTCAAGGAGATTATAATGTTTATTTTACAAGTTATGTAACCGAATCTAATTTAGACTATTGCAGATTTAGTATTTATAATAATTCAGGTGCGATTGAAGGGCTTTATAATAATCTTCTTTATACTTGTAATGAAACTCAGCATATTGTAGTAAGTGCATTTAGTACATATAATATTACTTCGACTGCTTATGATAAAGCAGGAAATGGGGGGTTATTTACGAGGTCATTTACAACATCTGCTTCGACACCGACTGTCGGAGGAGGAGGCGGAGGCACACCACCAGCAAATAACATTCCAGTAATAGGATTAAATGACATAAACGGAACTAAAAAATATTCAAATTTAGAAAGAGAAGCAATTTATGCAGGAATTAATAATTATTGTTCAGAAAAGTTAAGAAAAGGCACTCTCGCAGTGGTAGATTATTCAGTAGAATGTTCTTTAAACACAGATGATTTAAATAAGCTATCAGAATCCCTAAAAAGCAAGTCAATAATAGTAGTTTCAAGCGATTTAGCTAAATTTTACATAGGCTATAAAAACAATGATTTATTTCAAGGACAAGAAGTACAAAGTGTTATAGATACATACGGATTATTTACTGCAAAATTAGGAATATTAAACTTATTACAATTAACTCCTCCTAGTGTAGATACTTTAGTTTTAATTAAGACATCTGAAAGTAATTATACAATTTCATATACTGTATTTTCAAATAAACCTCTAAAATCATGCGAAGTTATATCGAGCAATGAAGATATTTCTTGCGAAGTTACAAACACAACTGTAAAAATAAAATATTTAATTAAAAATACTGATTTCTTAAGTGATATATTTTCAGGAGTAATTTCAGTAACTACAGACGCTTCTTCAGATGATGTTGAGCAAAAAAAAATTCAATTTAATTTTAGAGTATATAATATGGGTTATGAACCAATAAAAGGTGTACCAATATTGATAATTTTAGCATTATTAGTTATAGTAATTCCAGTTTCAGGTACATATTTTTATAGAAAAAGAGGGAGGAAGAGAAGTTTAAATAATATATTCTCTAGCTAATACTATGAATATATCTAAAAAGAGAATAGCCTTAATTGTTTTATTTATTTTAGTAGGTTCAACTATTGCCTCTTTTGCAAATGCAGGACTTATTTCAGACGTTACTGACTTTCTAGGAATTACTCATGAAAAAACCAATGCAGATAAAATAAATATAACCGATTCAGGATATGCTTGGAATAACATTCAAAAATCAGGAAATGAAGCAAACTTTAAAACAATTGTAACTAATTCTTCTGATAAGAAAACTTCATTTTGTTGGGTTCTTAAAGATGGAGTTGCTAAAACTTCTGTTAATACAACAGCGAAAATATTTTTAGATGAAAAAGGAGTTCCTATTTTAGATGATAAAGATAAACAAATAACTATTTCTTATGCTTCAGCAAAGTGTAATGACAATGGAACAATGAAAGATGGTTATCAATTAGCTTTAACAACTGCTCAACAAGTTAATATTAATGATTCAATAAGATTAGGAGATGATATTTGGAAATATGAAAAGATAAAGAAAATAGATTTTAACGCAGGAAATTATAATATTACAAATTTTCTTGAAAAAAATGTTTCAGGAACTTGGAGTAGAATAAATAATTTAACTACTTTATATTCAAAAAATAAACATAAATATGGTGCTTATGACAATTTAAACAACGATTTAGAACAATATAAATATACTGAGATAACCTCTGCAAAAATAGTAAAAATTAATTCATATTATTGGGCAATTTTAGACAATAAAACAGGAGTTCAATTTGATTTTAAAGATATTTGTTCTAACACTATAAATAAAACAGATACCAATTCTAGTAAGTGGAACATTATTCTTGAACCAAAATGTAATTATAATCTTTATTCAGATAAAGGATTAAATTACTTAGAAGTCAACTTCTTTTCTAATGGTACAATAGACCCCGAATATTACACTGGAAACATACCAACAGAAGAAGTACATTACTGGATGAATGATAACACCGCAACAACAAACTTAATAGATAGTTCTACAAATTTAGCAGATGGAACCTGCACAGTAAATACAGATACATTGACAACAACTGGAAAAATAAACGGAGCATTAACTTTTAGTGCAGTTGCTTCTTGTACAGGAACTGAAACAGCTTGTGATATAGCAAATTTTGCTACTACTGCGACTTGTTCAGCTCAATCAGGTTGTACTCCAACTTCAGCAGGAGATTGCTCAATGGCTTCTTATCCTGATTGTATTGGTTATGAAGGATGTTCAGATTTAGGAGACCATTGTGAGGGTTCATATTATACCTCTTGCGATGGAACAGCAAATGCGTGTAGTACATTTGGGGATAGTGGAACCTGCACAGCTCAATCAGCTTGTTCTTGGGGGGGAGGAGCATCAGGAAATTATTGCACAATTCCAAATACAAATATTCCAATAAATACAAATCCAATAAGTATTTCAGCTTGGACTAATCTTGTAAGTACATCTGCTCCAATGGGAGTAGTAGGAATAGCAGATATTTCTGATTGTGGTACAGATAATGCACATACAGCTTTATTTATTTCAGGTGGAAATTATTGGATAGCTCATCATGGAGGAAGTTACGATTGGGATACAGGACAAGCAGTTTCGACAGAAGTATGGCATTTATTGACTTATGCAAATAATGGAACTCATGAGTGGGCATGGTTTGATGGTTCAGCAGTTGCAGATAGAGCACAAACTTCTACCATATCAGCAAGTTCAGATGTAAGGATTGGAAGTTGGGATGATGCCTGTGGTAATTATTATTTCTTAGATGGAGCAGTTGATGATGTTAGAATTTATAACTATACTTTTAATCAAACAGGAGTAGATTTAATTTGGAACGCAGGAGCAGGTACTGAAGATAGTATTAATATGTCTTTAGGAGGTGGAGCAGATACAATACTACCATACTTTACAACAATTCCAGCAACAACAAATATTAATTATTCTCAAGGATTTGGAGTTCAATTCGTTGGAGCAGATGAAACAGCATTAAGCAGTTATGCAATAAACTGGACTACTTTATTTTCAATTAATCAATCAGGATGGCTTAGTAATATTTCCGTTATTCCAGTAGGTACTTACAATATTAATGTAACAATAAATGATACTTCAAATAATCTTAATTCAACAATTTATCAAGTAAATGTTTTTGATTTCAATAAACCATTAATTCAATTTGTAAATCCAACCGAAACATCTGGTTCTTTAGTAAATAGAAATAATATTATAGTTAATGTTACTTCAACAGATGAAACACTTCTTTCAAACATAACAATTAATTTATATAATTCAACAGGATTAGTTAACTCAAGTTTTAGTACAACTTCGCCTTTCTTCATAAACTTCACAGGACTTTCAGATAATCTTTATTTCTTCAATGCAACAGCAATTGATTCTTCTGGAAATGAAAATAGTACAACTACTTATAACATTACTTTAGATACAATAAATCCTTCAGCTATTTTAAATCTTCCAGAAAATGGTTCTTATTTCAATACAGACCAAAATCTTTCAGTTAATGTTTCAGATTTTTACTATATAACGACTGGATTTACAGGCAACAATAATTATACAATATCGAGTTTAACTTCATTTAAATATATAAATAATTCGCACAACATTAGTATATTTGATAATAACCTTTTATTAATGATGAATTTTGACAATATTTCAGCTATCGGAGAATCAACTACTAAAGTAGTAGATATTTCTCAATATTCTAATAATGGCACGTTATTGAATGGTGCTACATTTGATAACGGAAAATACGGAAATGCGATAAAATTCGATGGAGTTAATGATTATATTAATATTTCAAACGGATTTACTAACTTAATTAAAAATAACAATAATCATACTGTTTCTATGTGGGTCAAAGTAAATTCATTTGCAAATCAGCCAGTTCTTTTAGATGCACCATCTCTGGGTGCTACAGGGTACCTCTTAGAATTTGGAAATAGCAATAATTTTTACTGGGGAACAGGAAATACTTTTAGAACTTACACAGGGTTATCTATTCCTGCTGGATGGAATTATTACACGTTTGTAAAAACTGAAAACACAACTGGAGACTTTTATTTAAATGGTATTAAACAAAATAGTTATACAGGTAATTTTAATACAACTCCTAATTTAAACTCAGATTTATTGATAGGAGCATATCGTGGAGTAACTGTGCCATTAAATGGTTCAGTTGACGAATTAAGATTTTTTAATAGTTCATTAACTCAAGAAGAAGTAAACGAACTATATATTTTAAATCTTGCAAAATATAGCAATACTGATTGGAACTTTCAAGCACCAAGTTCAATAACAGAATATCCATGTTATGTCAATGGTTCAGATTCAGAAATATGTTTTGTACCTCAAATATTACAATTAAATAGTTCTGGGATAAATACTGTCAAACTTTATATAAATAATGCTTTAACAGATACATGGACAGCAGTAGGCAACGTAGTAAGTGCTTCAATTGGGTTCGTTAAAAATTTAGCAGACGGAATCTACTCTTGGTTTTATGTAGTAACCGACAATGCAGGAAATATTAATCAAACAAGTAATAGAACATTTACAATTGATAAAACAAATCCAAGTATATCCTTTGTTTCCCCAACTAATCTATCTGGAGTAATCACAAATAATAATAATCTTTCAATAAGTATTAACTCAGTAGAGACAAATATAAATAATATTACCATAAATGTGTATAATAGCTCAGGTTTTTATGCTTCTGGAAATGGGATAACAGGTTCAAATAATCTTAATGCTATATTTTATAATCTTAGTGATGGATTATATCTATACAATGCTACTTCAATAGACTTAGCAGGAAATTTAAATAACACAGAAACAAGAAATATTACCATAGACACAACTTTCCCTCAATTATTCTTAGTCTCTCCAATTGATTACGCAAACCTTACAGCCACAACACGATTCATTGCTAACGCTTCAGATAACTTAGGTTTATATGAATCTACTTTTTCAGTTAGTAATTCAACCACAGGTGTTTATGCAAGAATTGATAATTATCCTGGAAACTTGTCTTTGCTATTAAACTACACAACTACAACTTTGCCAGATGAAGTTTATACATGGAGTTATCAAATTTGTGATTTTGCTAATAATTGCAATGCGACCACTAACTGGCACTTTACAATAGATTCAATTAATCCAACAATTAATTTCACTTCGCCAACCTTATCTTCAGGAAGTTATACTTCAAATAATAATTTAACAATTAATGTAAATTCAACAGATATTCATTTAGCAAATATCACAATAAACTTATATAATCAAACTAATTTATTATTTACAAATGTTTCAAATACCTCGTTTAATATAACTTACAATCTAGCAGATGGAATTTACTTTTACAATGCAACCTCGATAGACACATTCGGACATCTTAATAATACCGAGACTAGAAATGTTACAATTGATACAATTTTACCTTCAATAATAGTCAGTTCTCCAGAAAATATTACTTATTCAACCTCAACAGTTTTGATAAATTTCACAGGTTCAGATACTAATATCAATAATTTATTTTACTCAACTGGTGGTTCTAATATATCATACTCATCAGCTAATTTAATATCTCTTTCAAATGGAAACTACCTATCTTATTTCTATTCAATAGACTTAGCAGGAAATATTAATTATTCTACAGTTAACTTCACAGTAAGTGTTTCAGGCGGTTCAACTTCAAGTTCGGGAGGAGGCGGAGGAAATGATGCAAGTAGGTCAAATATTGATGCTTATCTTTGTAATTTAACATATAACTATTCAAGTCCTTTAGACTATACTAAGATTTATGGATTAATGGATATTGCTCAACAAAATAATCATTCATTTCAATGGGATAAAGTAAGAAGTTATATGGATAATTGGCAGTATTTCTGTTCAGATTTAATAAATAAATCACTAGATGAGGAAGCAGTTTGTAGAAAAGCTTATTACTTTATTATCAATAATGAAGGAAATAGTATAACAGACACTTTCCCAACATTAAAAGAATTAGAACCATTAAAAGTTTCAGATTCATTATTTAGATATTATATTTCTAATTATAAAGAAGTTTGCTATCCAATTATAGAGCTTTCTCTTCCTAAAGTTTATAGAAATCAGTCTTTAGTTTCAATAATACCTCATCCTGAAAGTTGTTCAAAGGAATTAGGAAATTCATTATTTGACTTTTCTATGCCTATACCAAAAATGTTTATTACTTCATTAAGTTGTGAAAAAATAGATAAATTAAGATGGATTGTAGAAATAGACGAAGATAATTTTATAGTAGGCATAAGAGTTTGGGCAATATTCCTAATTTTAGCAATAACTAGCTTGTTTTCAATAATAGCAATAAGAAAATCTAATAAGAAACTTCATAGAAAATTTGAAGACTTTTCAGTGAATTTGAGTAATATAAGTGTTTGAATTTGAATTTTACGAATTTAACCATAATTTTATTATGGGAAGTCTTTAAAAATAGTTTAGATTTCACTTAGACATGAGTAGGATTGTAGAGATTCTGGATATGGAAAGAAAAATAAACACTACAGAAAGATTTCGCCATGATAGATTTACAGCAACGGAACTAATTATTAGATGGTACGAAATAAGACACAATAAACCAAGTAGATTATATCATCCTAGACAAATAATATAATTCTTTTAGAAAGGTTTAAATAGTACCTATTCCACATATAATTAGATAATGGCAAACAGAAAAAATCAGAAGTGTAAGGTTTTCGAGGGAGAATCTATTTTTGAATTAGAAGATAAACTTAATTTATTCTTTAATACTCAGGATGTTTATGCAAGCCCTATTTTCCCTCCAATTTCTAAGAAAGATACATGGAAAGCAATGGCTTATTATGAAGAAAGACCACTAGACATTAAGAATGAGAAAGAAGTCAAAAAAGAAGAGCCTACTAAGCCAATGCCTGAAGAAAAAGACCCAAATGCAATTAGTGATGCTCAAATAAAGCTATTAAAGACTTTAAAATATACTGGAAATCTTCAATTAAGTAAGATTCAGGCTCATGAGAAAATACAGGAGTTATTGAAGAAATGAATACTTGCCCTAGAGGTAAATCGTTCTCTGACAAGAGAATACTAACTAAATAACTTGAAGGCTACAAGCATTTTCATCCATCAAATACAATGATAATAATTGGTAACTATGAAAGAATCTGGGGAATTTTTGAGTGAACATTAAAGTCATGGTGATACTTAATGAAAATGCTAAATGTTGCTAATTTCTATGCTAACAGGAATAGTTCTAATTTCAACTGTCATAGGAACTCTAGGAACTCGAACAATTATCGTGAAATAACCTTCTCTAGGGCAAGATGATAACTTATAATAAATTTTATGCAAAATTATGTTCTTATGAAAATTTACTTTTAGCATTTCAAAAAGCAAAGAAAGGAAAATCAAAACTATTTTATATAATTAACTTTGAAAAGAACTTAGAAAATAACCTTAAATTATTACAGAAAGAATTAATAGAGAAAACTTATCGACCAATACAATTAAAGAGATTTATGATTCGAGACCCCAAGACCAGAACCATACATGCTTCAAAATTTAGAGATAGAATAGTCCATCATGCAATAATAAATTTAATAGAACCAATTTACGAGAAAATATTTATTTACGATTCTTTTGCTAGTAGAAAAGACAAAGGAACTCATGAAGGAGTTAAGCGATTTGAAATCTTTGTCAGAAAAGTATCAATGAACGGTAGATTAGTAAAAAATAGTTTAAATAATAACCAAATAACTGGTTATGTCTTAAAAGCAGATATAAGAAAATATTTTGACAGTATGAATCATGAAGTTTTGATTAATATATTGAGAAAGAAAATAGTAGACGAAGATTTTATAGATTTAATTAAGAAAGTTATAAATAATTTTAATGGAAAGTCTGGAGTTGGTTTACCTTTAGGAAATTATACCTCTCAATATTTTGCTAATGTTTATCTAAATGAATTAGATTATTTTGTTAAGCATGAATTAAAAGCTAAGTATTATATTAGATACGTTGATGACTTTGTTATTTTGCATAGAAGTAAAAAGAGATTAATTTACTTTATGAATGAAATAAGTAAATTTTTAGTAAATTTAAAATTAGAATTGCACCCAGATAAATCTAAAGTAACTTGCTTGAGAAATGGAATTACTTTTTTAGGTTATAGAATATTTTATCATTATCGACTTTTGAGAAAAAGAAATATTAAACATTTTAGGAAGAATCTAAGAATAAATTTAGAGTTATATAGAAATCAAGAAATAGATAAAGAAAGATTAAATTGTAGAATTGAAGGATGGTCTGGCTACGCAAAGTTTGCAAATACTTATAATCTAAGAAAAAAGCTGATTCCGAAAGATTTAAATAGTAGTTATAACTATAATAACTATGAAAATAGAGGGTATTCAAGAGAAAATAACCAAAAAGAAGCAAGAGCTTGAAATTTTAGAAAAGGAATTAAAAGAAGAGGAATCCAAACAAAAGGAGAATACTTCGGAATGGCTCGATGTATCGGATGTTATAGATGGATATGAAATAGAATTAAATGTGCATGATAAAGGAAAGAGTTATGATGATTTAGGATTAAAAGATAAAGAAAATAAACTACTTACAGTAGAACAATGTATTATTCTAGCAAATTCAAAGTATTCTAAGCAGTTGAAAATGGATGGAAGTTCAACCCAAGACGATTTCTATATTAAACAGCCATTTAATATTAATAGAGAGAAAGGTTATGTTGCTAATTTCTATGCTAACGGGGATAGTTCTGATTTCTACTGTCATGGGGACTCTTGGTACTCGGTCAATTATCGTGGGGTACGCCTCTGTCGCAAAAAAATTTCAAGGAGTAAGAAATAAGATGAATAAATATTATCAAAATAATAAGGAAAAAGTTAAACGACAAGTCAGAAACTGGAGGATTAAAAATTTAGAAAAATACAGACAACTTAATAGAGCCCAACATGAAAAAAGGATGTTTAATGGAAAAAAACAAATCGTATTAGAAAGAGATAATTTTACTTGTCAATCTTGCGGTATGAACAATCAACAACATATAGTAATTTTTGGTTATGGATTAATAGTTCACCACATAGATGGAAATGGAAAAAATAGTGAAATTCCAAACAATAATATTAATAATCTTCTAACTTTATGTCATACTTGTCACACCAGCCACCATAGCAAACAATTAATGGGAAATAAGAATCCAAATCATAGAAATTTTAGAGGAAAAAAATAATGCCACAATCAACAATTATTTTAGACGAAGAAACAAATAGAAAAGTTTTAGATTATTCTATTGAAAAAGGAATCCCTAAATATGAAGCACTCGTTGAATTAATTAAATTAGCCTTAAAAATAAAAAAATGAATAAAATAGATAAATTCGCATTATGGAGTTTTGCAGTATCAGCATTAGCATATCTTAGTTCTCTTATACCTGAAGTTTCTTCATCACTTCCAGATTTCGTATTAATCTATAAACTATTAGGCTTATTAATTATTCTAGCTGGACAAATATATTTAATTTTTGTCTATCCATTTTTCATTACAGGAGATAAAAAATGAAATGTAAACATTGTGGTCAAGAAATAGTAAAACCCTTAAAGGTTTCAGAAGATAGTTGGGTTTGGATTCCAGAGTTAAAGTTATATGTAGAAAAAGATGTACACCATAAAAATCATTCATACGACCAATTAAAAGAAATTTATGGAAAAGACTTTGAAAAGATGCTATTAACAAAAAGTCAGGTTGAAGTCTTAAATGCCAGTGAAACTTATAGAAATATATTCAAAATGAGAACATGGGCAAATGATTTTTTTATTCAGCAATATGATTCTCAAGCCAAGAAAGAAGGTTATGTTGCTGATTTCTTTGCTTACTGGGATAGTGCTGATTTCTACTGTCGTGGGTACTCTTGGGACTCGGACTATTTTCGTGGGGTACGCCTCTGTCGCAAAAAAATTTCTAAATCTTCAAAATGAGGAATAAAATTCAGCGTAAAAGATGTGGAGAAATTTATGGAAGTTCCTAATAAATTAGTAATTGTAGGAGATTATAATTGGAGAGATTTTAGAGATTTATTGGTTGTTCAATTAAGAAACTGCAAGACGGAATCAGAATTTTCAAACATAATTTCAGCAATGTTAGCAGGAGTAGGCTCGATAAATCAAATTCAGAAGGTAAGAAAGAATTTAGGTATCAAACCTTTAACTAAAGAAGAAATAAAAGAGATGGAGGAAAGACATAAAGATATAAATGGAAAGTGAATTAACTTCTTTAGATTTAGTAGACGATTATGCCATAAAAGTCCGTCAAGATTGGTATAATAGAGTCTATATAGCCTATCAAATCTGCAATTTTTCCAAGAATAAAGAGATGTCCTTTCTTAATTCTGGATATGACCGAAAAGGAAATATTCGTTATTTAAATTGTGGAATGATAGATTTTTTCTTTAAATACTTAAAAAACTTTAACTTTTTTACTCCCAAGAAGAATTATAATGTATATTGTTCACTTGCTACAATAGATTGGGCAAATAGCAGTATAAAATCATTTAAGTTTTCTGGAGAGGAAAGAAAAGAGCAAACTGAGGAGTTCAATCTTCAAAAAGATGTTTTTATTGATTTCTCTGGATTTATAGATTTTGATGGAGACCAAGATGGAGAAAATAAATTAGATATTTCACAGGAAGAAGCAGTGAGTCGAGCTCTAAAAGATTTAAAAATAGTTTTAGATTTATTCAAGAAATATAAATTAACTTATTGGATTCAATTTAGTGGTAAAAGAGGATTCCATTTATTCTTTCAAATGCCAGTTGAAGTTTCTTATGGAAAAAAAGTAAGTCTAGCAAATTTGATAGTAAAAGAACTTTCAGATATTCTTAATTTATCTACGATAGATAGACTTTCTTATGGAAGGAGAAAAATAGCTAAAACTCCTTATGGACTGACTACCCACAATTTTAAAACTCATGTTGTTTTGCCTTTAGACGATGAATTTATAAACTCTTTTGATTTATCTAAACTACGAGTAGAGTATGTCATTAAAAAAATGTCATTAAAAAATAGAGGATTATTAATGAGAAATGAAAATCTTTCTTCCAGTGAAAAATCTTCAAATTTCAAGGCGTTTCTTAAGGATTTTGATATAAATATTAAGGATTTACAGGAGATAGAGGAATGAAATCAGAAGAACAAATAAAAAAAAGATTAATATTTTTGAAAGAGAGGCTTAAGTTTACAAGAGAAGTAAGTGGTAGAGAATTACATCGTAAGAATAAAGAAAATTTAAAAATAGCTAAATTCCTAGAAAACTTTTGGAAAGGTAAAATAGAAGAAATAAGGTGGTGTCTGGAATGATTTGCGAAGAATGTGACTTAGAGATGGAGTATGATGCAGAACAAAGAAGATGGGTTTGTCCTGATTGCGGAGAGGAGGATTTTGATGAATAGAGATTTACATGTTTTATTGGCTAATTTATGGTTGGCAGTCGGAGTTTTACATCCAGATTTATCATTATCAATTCTTTCTTTCTTTATTAGTGCAGGGTTATTTATAACAATCCCTACAAGGAGTAAAAAATAATGGGAGCACAATTATCTTATTCAGACAATCGAAAGATTTTGAGTGCCAGAATAAAAAGTGGAAATCTTGATAAATACTTTAACCGACTAGATAGGGATTCATCTGGGGATTTATGCAAATCAATTGCCTCAGACGATTCAGACGAAACAGCAGGCATTTTAATAAATAATTTAACAGCTCATGGAAGCAATTTAGCTCCTGCAATTGATGGCGGATATGATGCAGAAGTAAAGGCTTTAGGTAAGCGATTTATAGAGGAATACGTTAAGGAATTAGACCAAGATATGCTAAATGCCATAAAAAGTGATGATTTAAGCTCAATAGAGGCTCTCAGGAACGAAATAACAGATAACTCAGTCAATATAGTCAGTTTTAAGGCTAAGAAGATATTGCTTGAATTAGAGCTCGCAATTAAGAGGTTAAAGATACCTTCAGAAGTTAAGAAACAAACAAGGCAAATAGTGGATAAAAAGAAATTAAAATTAGAGAATATCACTGCAAAAATCTTCTGGAAATTTGGAAGAAATAAATCCCCTGCATTAGTTTTATTCAATAAGACAGGATTTGCATCATGGAAACCAATTACAAGAAAAGAATATTCAATTTTTAAGAAAGAAATAAATCAAGAAAAGAAAGAAACTTATTCTCAAATTAAGGAAGAATCTAAGGAAAGACCAAAATTAGAAACTAGAAGAAATTTACCTTTTTCAGTCAAAGAACAATTATTTATTAATAGTAGAATTAATCAAGACGAGCAGAGTATTTTCTTAAATTATACTGATAAATTTGGAAGAGTAAGAAGTAAGTCTGAAATTACAAAAGAAATACAGAGGCTGAGAAAATGAATTTTACTAAAGATGAATTATTTTGGATAGAGAGGTCAGCAGATATTGAGAGTGCAATGTGTTTACATAAATTTTCTCAATTAGTAAATAATAAACCAGAAAATCTTTCAAAAGAAGAGCTAGAGATGATAAAAAAGATGACGACTGAATTAATTGATTTATATTCTATGCTCAAGGAATTAAGGATTAAATTGGAGAATATTGTTTAATTGTTTGCAATGGAGAAATTATAGGAAAACATAAAATAGTCAATATGTGTTTTGTTCATGAAAAGGAAGCAAGTGAGTTAAGTCATGGAAATTGGACTGCTGGAAATTATATAATTCGAGATGCAAAATCTTTTATTCCAGATAATACTAAAACTAAATTTAAGGGATTTCAAGGATTTAGGTATGTAAAATGAATAATCAATTACTCGATAAAAGACTTAGTAAAATAGAGGTTAGAATGTCTGAAGTTGAAAAGAGGATAGAATCATATAAAATTAAAGTAGATGAACTTCTTGAACGAGTTAAGAAATTTTAACCATAATTTTATTATAGGAAGTCTTTAAATATCAAAAAAGGATAAGATTATCATGAATAAACAACAAAGAAAATTCTCTAAAGCAGGGAAGCTTTGCTCCAAGAAGAATAAACCTGGTAGCAAAGCCTTTAGTTCGTGCATGCGAAAGAGGTTAAAATGAATAAAAAAGGATTCGCAAAAATGCAAGGTATTGGAATCGGAGCAATAGTAGGGATAATTGGAATTATTTTTATGTCCTTTGGAGCTTCTTTAGGAAGCATACTGATGCTTAGAATTGGAGCAGTATTAACCACGATAGGAGCATGGTTAATTCAATGGTCAAAATGATAGATTCAAACTTAATTAAAATTTTAGTTGCAGGAGCATTATTTGGAAGTCTATTTTTTGTTAAAAAGAAATGGCAAATAACTATCGGATGGTTTTTAACAGGATATTTAATTTTAATAGGAGCTAAATTAATATGAAATTATATTTACAAAGAAGGATAAAAAAATGACACAGTGTTCACATGGAAAATTAGCTAGACCAGTTCGTGAGAGAGGAAGCATCAGAAGATGTAAACTTGCACCTAAATCTTCTGCTGGAAGAAAAGCTGACAGAAAGAGAAAGTCAAGCGAATATCACGAAATTAGAGCTAGAAAAAGGAGAAGGTAATTATTAATAAATTTTTTAATTTTTATTTTTAGTGGAAGAAAGAAAATGAAGAAGAAAATAGGAATATTTGACGTGAGACCCAAATATATTGGGCATTTAATTTTAATAGTTGCTACTCTTTTTGCAGGTTATTATGTTGGAGATTGGTTACTTAATTTTCAAACAGGAATGACTGGATTAAAAATGTTTATCTGGTTTTTCTTAATTTTATACTTATCAGATAATTTCTGGGAAGAGGTATTAGGAGTTTAAGATGGCACAATGTACATGGAAAAAGAATGTAATTTATAAAACTCCTCAAGGTAATAAGAGATATGAATTGAAATGTGGAAGTAAATTTACAATAGATATTTTTGAAGATAAAAGACAAGGATTCGCAGGCTCTAATCAAGTTAATGTTTATGTTAAAGAATATGGTGGATGGTCTCTAGGAACTCCAAAGAATTTTCAAAAAAAGAAAGATGCAAATAAATTTGTTTCCATTGCTAAGAAAAAACTAATGAAAGGAGAGTACGGAAAGCAAGTTGCTTTTCCAAGATAAAATGGCAAAGTGTACTAAAAATAAGATAAGAGTAGAAATAAATAAGTATAATTTTTATTCTGGAAAAGAACAGAAACTTACTAAAAATATTACAAAAAAGCAGTTCAGAGAAATAAAGTCTTGGCAAAAGACTCATCCAGAATTTTCAAATGCTTACAAAATAAAAAAAGTTGGTGACTGTTAATGGTCGAGATAAAAGAGAAATTAGGATTGAAAAATGCAAATTTATACACTGAAACATATAGACACCTTAGATGCAATGGATATTCACAGCCAAAAGCAATGGCTCAAATTATGTTCGCTAAACATTCATTTAAAGTAAGAGAATTAATCATTAGAGATATGCTCAAAGCAGAAAAAACTTTAGGGAGTTGTAAAAGAAAATGAAATGTAGATTAAGAACATTCAGATGGAATAAAGAAGAAAGAAAAGTTTTAGGAAAACCCAAAAGAACTTATGCCATAATGCGAGGCGATTCATTAGTTAAAGTTTCAGATTCTAAAAATAAATTAAAAAAATATGCAAAAGACCATAATTTGGAGTGTATGAGATAATGGTAAATAAATGTTATATGGAAGTAGAAACAAAAAGTAAAAGTTCTTATTATGGAGATGGAGTAATGTTAATGACTAAAAAAGCATATAAGGCAGAAAAAGAGTCAATGAAAAAAGGATTTTCTCCATATCTAAAGATAAAAGTTTTAAGAAAAAAGATTTGTGATGTTAAAAAGTGGAGGGGTTACTAATGAAAGACATAAGATATGTAGTAATGGGAAAAAATTGTCCTCGTTCAGTCGGATTTACAAATCAAGAAAGTGCATTAAATTATGCTAGTCATTTTAAGGAAAAGAATAAATCATGCAAACCAAAGATATTTGAGATTGAAAATGAAAAATTAAAGGAAAGATTCAAAAGAAGATTTCATAATACTGATTCCTATAGAAGAAAAGTGAGAGGCAAAAGATGAAAAAATTTAGTAAAATGCTTTTGAAAGGAACAATAATTTCCTTGATTATAAATGTAATTGCAAATTATATCACTTTTCATTCAGCTCAGTGGGTTAATGTAGTTGTAGGCACGATTCTAGGTTTAATTGTTTATGTAATTACGGAGAAAATAAAATGAATTGTAATTTAAGTAAAAACTTTAGTAAGCAAGTATGTAAAAAATCAGTAGGTGAAGCTAGATTCTCATTGATTTTACCAAAAAAGGATAACTCAAATCATCCGATAAAAGTAAGAGTTATTAAAAAATATATTGAGAAAGTAAATGGTATTTTTGGAGGTTCAACAACGATTCCAACAACTAAAGGATGTTATGTAGATAACGGTAAGCTTCAGTGCGAATCTGGGCTAGAGATAACAGGAGTATTGGACTTTGACAGTAAATATGATAAAAAATTAAGGAAGTTTAATAGTACTCAAAGAATTGCTAGAATTAAGTCAGATTATGCAAAACTCAAGAAAGTAGCAAAAGAAGCAGGCAATGAGTTAGGACAAGATTCGATAATGGTTGTTTCAGATTTCATAAACGATGCTTCTTTTGTAGAAGGTCAATGGAAAAAGAAGATAAATCATTCTTTGATAGGAAAGAGAGAAATATTTTAGTCCATTATATCATCAAAACAACTCATATCAGCCTTTCTAACAGTTTTCTTCCAACAGTCATTACACATACCATAAGGATTTGATTCAATTTCTTCAAGATTCTTTTTACATTTTGAACAACACCCTTGATGATTTTCAGGATTCATTACGTCAGACAGAGAATGACATTTAACATATAAAACTCCACCTTCTTTAACTAATTCTCTCCCACGTGCGTCTTTCAATCCAGTTTCCTTAACATTTGAATTAAAAGGAATATTACTTATCTTAGCTCCACAATCAGGACAACTTATTTTCTGCATTTTACTCCTAGTCTTCCACATATGATTACAATTAGTGCATTTAACTAGCACACCTTTAATGCTCCCAGAAGAAAGTGCTTCTTTTATAACTTCTTCCATGTCATCCATTCTCTTAACTAACTTATTAACTACTTTTTCAATTTTATCTATTTTCATTTGAGCCTCCTTTCAATCTTATTAATTGATTCTTCAATACTTTTTCTGTAGTAATGTATTTCTTTTTCCAAATCTTCAAGCCAAGCCAATCTCTGCCTGATTTTTGCTATTTCTCTATTCATATTTGCTTACCTGCCTTCTAAGCTCTGTTACTTCTTTCCATAAATTTATATTTTCAGATAGAAGAACATTATTTTGTTTCATCATGCTTAAATGGGTATCTGCAAGAGCCTTTAAAGTTTCGGTAAATTGTTTAGTCATCATTTTAAACCATCCTTCTTAATCTTTCTTAAAATTGATTTACTATGAGTCCAGATAGTTATTTTTTCTTTCCCAACTTGACATTCTCTAATATAATCTTCTATAACTAGGTCTTTATTTTCAATTACTCTAATTAATTCTTCCTTCATTTGTTTACTTGTTTTCATTTTATTTGTTTTCCTCTGCTTCTTCCACTCGACTTGGAACGAGTTTGTAGCATTAAAACAAAAAAAGATTAACTTACATTAATCTTTTTTTTAATAAAATTTTTTATATCTGGAAATTCTTCAAGCACATTTAACTTATCGAATATCTTGCAACCTCGTACATACTCTTCTTTTTGTTCCTTATCAAACTTTTCAAATTCTCTCCCATAATCTAACATATATTCTTTATAATCCATAAGTTTACCTTGTCTTACCGCAGGAGACTCACTATCCAATGGATTATAGAAAGCATAACCTGCAATCTTATCATTTTTTATTTTTAAATAAAATTGTCCGTTATTGTTGTCTAAAGTATTCATTAATCCTCGTATACTTTCTTCTTTCTTAAGAATTTCTTGACTTAACCAAATTTCATCATCAAAACATGCTGAAACATGATTCTGGTCTAACAGTTTGTATAAAAAAGCCCATCTTAATACATCCGATATTTCTCGATGAGCATCGAAATTATGGTCTTTCTTTATTTTTTCTTGAATAGCCCAAACAAAAGAACCCATTCTTCTTATGGCAAATTCACCCCAGAGCCACTGGCTGCGATATAAAGCTAAATTTCCATCAACTTCTACTAATATTTGAAATCTTTGCCCCATTTTATATTTTTCCCCCTTTCAATTTCTTAACTATATCAAATAAAGGACTCTTAACCCCTCCCCTTGCAGTAAATAGGTCAGATTTTAATTTATCTAGTTGAGTCTGTTCCCATTCAGATAATCCCTTCATTGCCTCTTGTACGAAGTCTGGAAGGTCATTTATATCCATATTTAACCCTTTTTGCATTACTTTTCCAGTAAGATAAGCATAAATCTTAGTGAAATCTGAGCCTATTGGAGCTCTTAAACTTGCAGTCATTAAATAAGCTAATGCTTCCGCATCTCCGACTTGTTCAGAGCCTTTCTTATCATAACCCATAGCTCCAATTAATCCATTTACTGTTCTTTCTCCTTCAATTTGTTTTAATAACCATTCTGGAAGAGAATTAGCCCAGCCTTCATCTGCTACTATTAATTTATTTACCACTTACAATCTCCCGAAACTTTGCTCTTTCTTCAAGGTCTCTTTTATAATTTATTAAACATTCTCTGGCAAAATTCATTAAAGGATTAATCCAGTCCACACCTTTAGGTAACTCCGCAATTTGTGCTCTTTTTTCATTAAGAGTCTTTTTTATTGCTTTTTCTATCTCTTTCATCTAAATCCATCTCCTTTAATTATATCATATAAAACCCACTTCCCAGCGTCAAAAGTAATAAGAAAGTCCACATTATTAGAAGGCTTAAAAATATCTAGTCTAGTCTCTATAAATGCTAATATTTCTCTTAAGTCCTTACTTGCTTTTAGTAAACTCATTGCATGCCTCCCAAACAAATCTGTTTTAATTCCATTAATCTTTCATATTGCTCACTTGTTAAAACATTTTCAAGAGAGTGTTTACTTAGAGCTCTTAATTCAGCCATGTTTTTTATAGATTCAAATTGAATTATTAATTGTTTGCCATCTTGAGCTCTCATTCGATTCTCTCTTTCTTGTCTTCTTAGCATATATAAACTTGTCATTGAAATAAGCCCTCCAAATTAAATGCTATCTGATTAATCTTAAGATAATTATAAAATTCAATTCTCTGCTCCTTAGACAGCTTTTTTATTAACTCTCTAACTTGAGAACGATTTCCGTTTACTTGACTCTCAACAATATAATCAAAATATTGATTTATCGAAGTATATTCATAGCTTTTAAGTGTGTTCTTTCCTATCATTGTATTTCTCCCATTTCTCTTAACAGAGAGTAGCATGCACTAGATTCTATACAAAACTCATCATGTTCTTTGACTGCAATAGCATTTAATTCTCGGCTATAATGATTATTTTCAGCTCCAGTCATATAAATAGATTCTAAAAATCTAATTTTCTTTAGAGTATTGTTTAAAACCATCTTAATAAAGTCAATTTTACTTTTATCTGAATGTTTTGCCCACCCTATAATTTCTTCTTTCTTTTGGTCTATTAGTAGGTGATTCATATTAAAATAGGATTGTATTCAGCAACAATCCAGCTCCTTATAACTTTTTTGAAATTCTCAATGGAATTAATAGGTATCTCTAGGAAGGTCAAATCAGAATTATTATAATAATCTTTTTCCTTCTTAGCAAATTCTTTTAACTCATCTAAAACCTTTTCTTCCCAGTCTACTAATTTTGGTTTAACCTTGATTCTTGCAGTTTGATTAAGAGAGATTAAATCTTGAATACTATTTGCATTTTTGATTCTTTTCCTATACATCTTCAAATAATTCTCTGGAGTAGTCGAACCATTCCTTAAAACTAGCCCTCCGCCTTCTGTAGAGCCTGCCCTCTTGCATATTTCTCCTATTATGCTGTATTCCCATCCATAACTCACTAAATAGGTACTTCTCGCCCTTCTGCCCGTAGATTCTCGCACATTATTACAGCCTTGAGTTATTACTAACAAAAAGTTATCTTCTGATGTCTCCATTTCTTTAGGTACTCTGAAAAGTCCGCCTGAATATTCTATTTCATAGCTCATTTAATAGTCCTCTGGTAACATTACCGTAAATTTATTTAGTTCATTTAGTTGAATAAATACTTTTTGCTTATCTCCACTAGGTAATTCAATCATTCCACTATAAAAATCATCTCCATGATAGCCTTCTGTGCCTTTTCTGACTATATTTAAGCATTGATTAAGCAAATCTAGGAAATTAGGGAGATTCATTTCTTCTTCGTCTTTCATGTAGCCCTTGCTAAACAATAAATTAGAAGTTATATGGCTAAATAAGCCTTTAGAACAATTATTAATTAATTTATCCATTTGCTTAAGGTCAAATAAGATTCCATCATCTACAGCTTCATTAATAGAGTAAGAAAATACTGTTTCTTCACTTTGCATTTGTCAATTTCCCCCCTTCTTCTATTTCAGAATAGCATTTATTACAAACTGCACCACCAAAAACTTCATTATGATAAAGTTCTCCTTCCCTTTGTATCTTGCCACATTTTTCACAATCATTCATTAATATATCTTTTTTAGTTCTCATTCTAAAACCTCCTCGAAGTCTTTATCCCACTTGCCAATACCTATGCTTAAGTAAAAGTGAACATCAAAATAATCTATTTGAGCATCTGAATTATCCCAGTTATAGACATTTGAGATTTTAACTACTTCTTTAAACATATTATGCCCCTCTTCAGTCAAAAATACCCCATTGCACCATTCAGAAGGCTTATAATCGCCTAAAACTTGAAATTGATTAAGTTGATGGTACTTTTTAGCCTGAATAGCCTTAATTTGCTCGGCTGTATATCTATCTTGCTCTTTTCTCATTAAAGCTTCTTCTGGAATATCGGCAAAATCAGCAATAACCTTAAAATTAGCCTTCATTAAATAGACATTAATTGCATTGGATTCCTTAACTACTGAAAAAGTACAATCTGGATATTTTTTATTAAGTTCTTGTCTTATAATCTTCGCAATTTCCTTAGTAGAATAGATTATTTTCTCTGAAATGGTCAATTCCTTGTTTTCTTGCATTAATTGAGATTCCATTAGTAGTTTATCCCCCTATTCTTCAATTCTTTCTTTATAGAAAGGTTTAAAGCGGTATCTATTGAGCAATTACCCATATTAGAGGCTAGTAAGACTATTAAATCAAAAGTATCACTATTAATCTCTATTTTCTCTTTGTTTTGCTTTGTTTGGTTTTTCATTGTGGTTTTTTGGTCTTATCGGGTAAGGTCGTGGGAGGCTTTTTTTGCCTCCCCGTACTCTATAATGATAAGTTTATTCTTATTATAAGTAGAATAGGTACTATTTAAACCTTTCTACTCCACGACGATAGATTTAATAAAAAACTTTGCTTTAGAATGGTAAAAATAGCTATAAATAGCTATTCCAATGAAAGGAAAAATAAAGGTTTATGATTCTTATTAAAGCTTTTTGCAGTTTTCTTTAATATAAAAAATATGATTAAAGTAAAATTTAATAATAAATATCTGAATAGTTACTTTTTAGTTACGTTTTGTATACATTTAGTAACTTTTTGTAACAAAAAGATAATAATTTAAGGTATTTTTAAAAGATTTTAATAAAAAATAAAGAAAAAAATATCCTTCCCTTCCTTATT
>Ga0208957_1000141_pt1 | contig 59898 bp, 59 predicted proteins | sample RifOxyA1_FD_184029 | JGI IMG/M metagenome (GOLD analysis project Ga0208957, IMG submission 184029) | Groundwater microbial communities from Rifle, Colorado - Rifle Oxygen_injection A1 (SPAdes) | ecosystem: Environmental > Aquatic > Deep subsurface > Groundwater | place: Rifle, Colorado, United... | reverse complement strand
CGCTATCTTGGCCATAAAATATCATCTTGCCGATAGTATCATTATGTTGAACAGGATTCCCATCTCGTGTCTTATAAAAATTAAAATGAGCCGGATCACCTGCATCTATTGTCTGATAAGCTTGAAAGTTACCAAATACCGGTACGCCGGATACTTCGCTCTTTGTTGATATGAATGATCCTTCAAGCGCGTACATATTACCTGTGTTTGTCGTAACATTAGATGTAGCAACAATGGTTCCATTTACTGTAACCGCATCGCCTGTATCTACCGTGTAAACAGTAATCATGCCATTCTTATCAATCTCCATACGCTTAGCAGATATACTGCCAATCGCATCAGGATGAGTCCAAAATTCAAGATTAGAACCAAATTCAGTAGCCGATATAGTACCGGCAAATGCTTTTATCTGTGAGGTAACAATAGAGGTACCAAGAGCACCTCCGGTATCACCGGTACCTTGAATACTATAGTAGGCATCTCCGGTTACTGTAGGCCCACCAACACCGCCATTATTTTTAATACATATGATATTTGGACCAAGGCCTAATGTTTCTTGTTGTATAACAAATACGCTGTTTAATATGGTTGAGCTAAAACCGCCTGACATTGCCATTATCTTCTCCTATACAACATTAAGATTTCCAATATGTGACAAAACCATAAATTCAAAATCTGCCACAATGCATATTAACTCAACACAATTATTAGTTGCTGTTGCAGATAATGATCCGGCAATACCGGTAGTAGTAACGTTATCAGCAAGAGTTTGAGGAATATTATCAAAATGTATTTTCTGATCAGCGTTTTGTTTTATGGTCCATAAAGCAGGACCCATTCCGGCAACACGAATTACTCTATTTCGTGGACATGTTTCAGGTAATGTAAATTCAAGAGCCGCAGGACCTGCAAAATTTGCAAAATAACCTGTATTTGCTGCCATAGATTGAGTTGCTGAAGTAACAGGTACCCATCCTAACCCACCACCGGTTATCGTAAACCTAAGTGAATTTGTTCCCGGATTGCCATCAATAGATATACCACCGGCAATATTGAAAGTAATGTTACCACTTCCGTCGGGTGAAACAGGGCCACCTGAATTAAAACCGGTAAGTGTCAATACACCACCTGCGGCAGTATCAGTTGTACGGTAAAATATTTGACTCATAATTTATTCTCCCTTGCGGTAGAACAAGGATACATATACAGAACCATCTGTTGGAGGATCACTTGTATATCTCACAGCAAACCGAATATTTTCACCAAGAAAGTCACCGGGATCGTTAATCGAATTACCCGTGTTTGCTGTTAGGTCAAGTACTACAGCACCATTAGTCGCAAGCGTCACACAATCAGTTAAGCCGTCATCAATAGAGAATGTAATTGATTCATCAGTCTGATTTTGTAGAATTGCTATACGCCCGGGATGGGCCGTTACCGACCCAACACTCTGATAATCTGAGGTATCATCTATAACCGACCAGAGTAACGTGCGTTCTGCTTCGTTAATAATCTTTCCCATTAAGACTCCTTTGGAGCTTCTTCTTGTTTAGCTGCTGCCTCTGCCGCTGCCTTCTCGGATTCTGCTTTTGATACCTCAAGAGTTTTCTTAAACTCCTCAAGAGCAGCGAATGCATCCTCAAAAGGAGATCCATTCATAATTTCATAACGATAAAGACGGTCATTAATAACATGTTCAAGTACAACGAGTGATCTCATTTGCATAGCGTTCTCCACTTTTAAGAGGGGGTGATTATAATTTCACCCCCTATAGTAACAATACTAATTAAACAGCGTAAGCAAATTCAACCATCAAGTGCGAACCGTTGAGCACCGTGTCGCCTGCACCACCTGTGAAGTAGATATCAATCGTATCAGCTGCGGTCAATTCCCACAAAACAGAAACGACCAACTCGCCACGCTCAGCTGCATCAACAGTTGCTGTTGCTACATAGTTTGTTGCAACGCCACCATCACGAAGAGTCAGTGTCTTTGTACCACCACCAACAGCATCAAGACAGCTTACACAAGCTGATATGCGGTAGATACCACTTACAGGAGCCGTGAAGACGCCCGTTGCATCATTGTAATCGTTGCCCGGATCGAATCCTTCAGTGTTGAAGATAACGATAGCTGCTGCACCAACTGCTTGTGAGCCACCGGTACGAACAGCGTTGACACGGAGATTGCTCTCAAATCGAGCACCGTCTGCATCAAATACACCGGTCATTGCAGCTGCTGCTACCGAGAAGGTAATTCCGCCAGTTGCATTGGAAGCAGTCAATTGAATCGCATCAGCTACCGCTTCCGCTCCTGAGACGACTACTGAACCGGCAGATGATGCCAAGGTCAAGTCACCGACTGAAGTGCTAAAGTTAGAAGCTGCTGCTGCATCAATGGATATGGTATTTGTAGAATCAAGCGTCAATCCAAGTGTACCCGCGTCGATGTCTATACCACCGCCTGCTGCCGTATCAATGTTGATAGAATCAGCTGCTGCTTCGCCTGCAATCAATAAGATAGAACCGGCTGTTGATTGTACCGTAATATCAAACGCGCCTGTTGCGGTTAAGTTTGTTGCTCCGGCTGAGTCAATAGACAATAAGCCCGTAGAATCAAGTGTTAAGCCGCCTGTGCCCGCGTTGATGTCTACACCGCCCGCCGCATTGGAAGATGAAATTGAAACGGCAGTAAGAATCGCTTCAGAGCCATCAATGACTACTGAGCCACCAACAGATGCTAAGGTTAAGTCAGCACCGGCACCAGTTACGGTGAAGTTACTGGCTAAGATACCATCGATAGAAACACCGGCTGCTGCCGAGTTAATATCTACACCGGTTTGACCATCAATATCAACACCACCAAGAGGAGCATTGAGATTGATAGCGTCCGCCGTTGCATTAGCTGTGGCTGTTAAGGTGATACCGCCAACGTCGCTTAAAAGGTTAATAGAGGCTACATCAGTGCCTTGATCCGCGTGCAACTGAATGGTTTCTAGTACGCCACCGTTAGCATGCAAGTAGATAGCTTGTGCAACGTTCTCGCCGGCGTTAACAATAACGGTACCAAGAGTAGATGCAAGAGTTAAGTCTTGACCTGCTGCAGATGTGCTGAAGTTAGATGCGTTAAGAGCATCAATGGATACTGCGCCAGCTGCTGAGTCAATCGTGACACCTGTTTGGCCATCAATATCTACGCCGCCGAGAGGAGCGTTTAAGTTAATTGCATCAGCTGTTGCGTTTGCAGTTGCTTCAAGAGTGATGCCGCCAACGTCAGAAAGGAGATTAATAGATGTTACTGCTGTAGAAAGGTCTGCATGTAATTCTATCGTTTCTGTGACTCCGCCATTGGCATGCAAGTAAATAGCACGTGCGGTATCTTCACCGGAGTTGATGATAACCGTTCCAAGGGTTGATCCCAAGGTAAGATCAGCAGCTGCTGCAGAAACCGTAAAGTTACTTGCAGTCGCAGCATCAAGGGAGATACCTGCCGCCGTATCCATGCTTAAAGCACCGGCAAGAGAGTTACCGATGGCAACTGCGCCTGTTGAGGTGCCTGTGTTAATGGATGTATTTACGTTAATAGAATCGTTGATCAGTGTAATTGCATCGATGTTAATCGTTGTTAGACCATCAGCATTACCAACATTGGCTGTTTTCGTGCCCGTACCGGTCATGACATTAAGTGCCATCGTACCGGCTACACGGTTGCCCGAGGCAATTGCCGTTGTATGTGTACCGGATGTTACAGTGCCAGAAGCAATATTTGTAAGTACCTGTCCTGTCGTTACACCACCGGTGTTAAGATTGACTGTTTTGACTGAATTTGCGTTTGTGGTTGCGCCATCAGGGGCAAGATCTAAGGTATCTGTTACTGCTGCTGTTACAACGGTACCACCACTAATCGTGATTGTTCTTGTAGCAGTAGGAGCAATATCACCAATTGATATAGGTGTCGTATCAGCTTCATCGCCAAGGGTAATGCCACCGGTACCCGCACGAATACGAACACCACCGGCAGCATTAGATGCTTCAAGTGTTAACGCGGTAGCTGAAGCAGCAGAAGCTGTTATTGCAACCGTTGTTGAAGTAAATGATATTGCGCCAGTTACTGTTAAGCCACCACCTGAGATGGTAAGACCTGTACCCGAGTCCGGTGCTGCAATGGTAATTTCACCTGCAGGAGAAATAGTAAGACGTGTCGTTAATGCACCTGCAAGAGAGTCAGGGCGCGTCTGAATGATAAGCTGACCTGGCATACGTGTATCTGCTACAGTACCAAATGCTCGGACAAAGATACGTGCTGCTTCTTCAGTTGAATCGCCATCTGAAGCAAGAAATGATATCTGACCAATATAGTCGTTACTTGAGATTGAACCGCCGGCTCTTGTTTTTTTAAAATTAAGTTGTGCAGGAGTTGTTATACCATTGGTATCAATAACAATCGTTTCTGATAAATTTATTTCAGAAGCACCTGGGAATAAGCCTGTTGCCATTATTTTCTCCTATTATTATGCAAGGTTAAGTTCGCCACTATAAGACAATACATTCCATTCTAAGTCTGCAGTGACACACACTATTTCTACATATGCATACCCACTAACAGTAGAATCATTCGGATTGATACAATCAAGATATCCACCAGCACCAGCTGTTGTATTAATTCCAGCAGTCCAAGAGTTAGCAATACGTATTTGTTGATTAGCTCCTTGAAGGACACGCCATCCAAATGTAGTCCCTTGTAAAACAATCTTAATTATTGATCCAACAACAGCAGAAGCCGGCAACGTTAAGTCAACACGAACACCTGCTGTAGTGTCATCTACAATGTAACTATGATTAACTTCAAGAACTTGATCTGCATCTACAACTTCCCAATGACTACCTGCACCTGGAATCTTAAAATCAATAATCCCGGCACCTGATGAATCAATAGATACTGTATGATCAGATGAGGTTAGCTGAGCAAATGAAGGCGTAGAACCAACGTCTGCACCGGCAAGAACATAACCCTTAGCGGCGTTGCTTGCTGAAATAAGACCATTAGAATCAGTTAATAAGCTACCGGTGCCTAGATATGAAAATGTTGCTGTATTGGTAACATCTAAATCAGTTATTGTCGCACCTGCTGCAGCTAAGCCTGTCCATGTTGAACTACCACTACTAATAGAAGTAAGTGCATAGAATGTGTTTGATGATGTGTTTACCCAGATTTGTCCAATCTCACCCTGATCTGCACTCGTTGGTGCCCGAGTAGTTATCAGCGGTTCGGGAAAAAGATTTATGAACGGCTGCGTCAAACCAGTCGCAATTTGCCTAGCTTGTTTCTTTACTGCCATAATATTTACTCCTCAAAAGAGATAAAACTTGTCTCGTCGCTAATCATAGATCACTGTATTGACAAAAAGCTATAAGAATCTTAGACTCGTATACATATATATACGAAAGTTGAGTAGAACATGGATGAAATTAAAAAGAGAAAGACGCCCAAGCGCATTGTGTTTAATGTATCTAACGAAGTACATACAGCAATAAAGATACGCGCTGCGTTTAGGCATATAACGATAACCAAGTATATTATGCGGGCTGTGATGGAAAAGATATTACAAGAGCCGTATCAACCCGAGGAAGAATGATTGAAAAGGTGAGTAGTGTTTGTAAGCAGTGTGGGAATGAGTTTGAGCATTATCCAAGCGAGAAAAAAATATATTGTTCAAAAGTGTGTTATTTAAAAAATAAACATAAAGATAACACAAAAAGTGTTTGTAACTTTTGTCACAAAGAATTTTTGTATGGAGATCATAAAAACAGGGCTCGTATTTTTTGCTCTCATCAATGTCAACATGAGACTTCTAAGAAACAAATTAAAAATAACTGTAAAAACTGTGATAAAGAATTTGAAAGGTGCTTTTCTCAACAATCTATTTTTTGTTCTCAAAATTGTCGACGATATTTTTCAAAAGCAAAAATAGAAAGAACTATTTGTAAGAATTGTGATCAAAAATTTCAACACAAAAAAAGTATAAAGCGTATTTTTTGTTCTGATAGATGTGCTACAGAAAAGAATAATCCTAAATTTTGGGCTACAGCTACCACAGAACAAAAAATGGAACGATTTTTAAAATATTTTAAGAAATATGTTGTCATAAAAGAAGGTTGTTGGGGTTGGGAAGGTCAATCTTGGGGAAAAGGATATGGAATGATACCTTTAGGCGAACGAATAGCAGCGCATCGATTTTCATATTTATACTATAAAAGTGCAATTACTGAAAATATGTGCGTTTGCCATACATGTGATAATAGAAAATGTTGTAATCCCGAACATCTTTTTCTTGGAACAAATAAAGACAATTTTGATGATATGGTAGCTAAAGGTCGATATTTTCTCAAAACTAATGGGCGTCCCCGTGCTAAATTATCCGATACAGACATCATTGAAATAAAAAAATTACTAAAAAATGGTGTTTATCAAAAAGAAATAGCAAAACAATTTAATGTTTCGAAATCAACAATATGGGCTATCAACACGAATAAAACCTACAAAAACGTACAGGGGTCAGAATGACTATACTATCCGTCTGCAGCTTTATGCTAGCACTATCAATGTTTGGAGGGCTTACCTCATTTGACGATGACACGAGCTCCGGGGATGACTCTAAGCTTGCCAAGTTTGTTGCTTATGTCTTTTTGTGGGCTATATTCTTTGGTCTTGTTTTCTTTGCCTATCACACTAGCTAATTGTCCGAGATATTTATACATATCCTTTTGACCACCTTCTTCTACGGCAAACATCAAATCAAAAGCGTGTTTTCTAAAAGTAGGATTCAACATATAACCTACAAATGCTTCGGGGGCTCTGATAACGGGCACAGCAATTTTAGCAAAATTCTGAGCATTCCCCGGTAGTTTAGGAAATTTATCGACTAAACGTTCAGCCCAATCTGCTACCGGCTGTCTTAAATGTTCAGCTATTTTTAACTTATCACCCGAACTTACCGCATTCCAATATTTTGGATTAATTATCTTCGCTTCTTCTCCAAGAATAGTAGCATTGATTGCTTTGCGAGTCTTTGTAGCTAAAGCACTAAACCCGGCATTCTTAAGATCTGAGTATGCTTCTGATAAAGCGGTTCTTGTATCAAATAATTTACCTAACGATACTTTCCCAATACCGGATTGCGCATTTTCTAGTGATTTATTTAAATTTTCTAAAACTGTACGTTGTGCCGGTTTAATAGCTGCATTATATTTACGTTCTATTTCAGTAAATATTGGTTTAAGAGGTTCAGAACTTACTTGTGAAGCAACTGCTCCAGGGCCACCCTCGCCAGCAGATTCATAGGCAATAGAAGCTTTCTTTCCTAATCCAGACCTTGTAGCAGCTCCATATCCACCTTCTGTGATCATCTGAGCAATGTTTTGACCCATAGGTCCAAAGCCTGCCGATCTCGCTCCTGTTGCTCCTAACAAGCCAAGACCAGTACGGCCTAGTGTTTGCGGATTAACACCACCCATAGCAATAAAAGGTGACTGTTCAGTTCCTCGTTGTAAAAGATACTCAAGGGGATTTTGTGGTTCGTGCTGTAGGGCTGTTGGAAACTTTTTTTCAAGCTGTTGAGGGATTTGCCCAAGGGGACCCTTTACTGTTTCAGGCAATCCCATTTTAAGTAATTCTTTGGTGTGTAGTTTCCCGCCACTAAGATAATCAGCTAAAAGAACGGGGCTTGAAATTAACATCCCTAAACCACCCTCTATGCCACCAACTAACCCGCTGACACCTTTAGCGGCACCTAACGCGCCAGTACTTAGGGCACTCCCTAAAGAACTAAGAAATCCTTGCTGGGGTTGTTGAGGTTGCTGTTCTGGTAATACGCGAGCACCTTGGATAACTTTAAGAGCCACGAGCTACCCTTTCAGCTGAAACCTCTACCGGTTGACCATTAACAATGTGATAGTATTTACCTGAGTCTTCATCTTGAAGAACTTGTCCCTCTTGATATTGACCTTCTTTAGATTCGCCCAAAAGACCCTGTTGTTTCATTGCCTTTCTAACTTGAGCTGCAAGTTGCTTTGGTTCTATACCTTTGTTTTGTGCTACAAGTTGATCTCTGATTTCACCTTCTTTAAGTGATCGATCAGCCATCTCCATTATATGCTCAATTGTTTTGCGTTGAGTCTCAGGGTCTTGGCTAGAAGTTGGTTTAAGATTCTGTGCAAATTTAATTTTAAAGTTTGTAGCAGGGCCGCGCATAGCCGCTATAAGATTCTTCGCGAGTTCATCACTCAAGCGATTAAACTCGATTGTCTCCTGGTTCTGTAGCACATTAGGCACATATTTACCCTTTAAGCGTGTAGCCACTTTACCTGTTTTCCAGATATCCATCATCTGTTGAGCAATGGCTTTTGATTCTTGTGCAATAGGGAGACGCTCATCTAAAGCTTTATTATAAGGCAGATTAGCTTTAGTAATATTTTCTTGCTCACGCTCTTGGCGTTTAAACTGCAGTTCTTTTTGTTTTTCCTGACGCGAAATATCAAGTTCTTGTTTTTTTAAACCAAGTTCTGCAAGCTTTGTCGCTTGCATTTGGTTTAAACCACTTGTACCTAATCCGGTAGGCATTTGTGGCTGTTGAGTCGCTGGCTGCCCTTGTTGTTGACCACCTAAAAGACCTTGAAGAGATTGTAAATAAGCAGTATTTTGAGGGGCCGCAAGCTTCTGTTTAACCAACTCATTAAGGGCCTGTGGCGGCAACATAGCAAGCTGTTGAGATTCTTGTGGTGTAAATCCAAGAGCACCAAGACCCTGTGAAACGTTAGCTGCTTGTTGTTGCTGCTGTTGTTGAGCAAAGCGTAATTCTTGTTGTTTTTGCATCTGACCAAGTTTATGCTGTGCGAGCATCTGTAGTCCAGTTTGAATACCAGGCATTGTGCTTTCAGCTATTCCACTGAGTGGCGATTGTATTTGTGGGATAGATCCTGAAAAAAGTGGTAAAGCCATTGTTTATCTCCAACCATAAGGATTTGAGGATGTTCCACCAAGCCAACCTAAGCCGCCTTGAGGCTGTTGCTGCCCGCCCATTCCTCTTAAAGCTAAAAGAGGTGCAAGAGAACCAAACATTTGACCTGAAGTTTGTCCTAATGTTTGCCAACCGCTTGGTTGTTGATAAGGGATTGTTTGCATTGTTGGCTGCATTCCCATCTGTAACAACTGAGACAGAATATTTCCACGTTGTCCTTGTTCTTGAAGTCCTAAACCAGCACGTTGGAGTCCGTACGAACTACGAAGCCCAGCCAAATCACTTTCAAGCCCAGCTCCGCTTTGGCCCAAGCTTTGAGTAAAGGCTGACGATCCTTGTGATCCGCCAGTTCCCATTGAGGAAAATCGCTCAGCCAGCGACGGAATCGTACTCTCCTGCCAGCCTTTACGTGCTTGATTTTCAATCCCGCCGAAGTCAAGACCCTGCAGCATCGAGGGTTGTCCAAGAAGACCTTGTAACCCTGATAAGCCTGCTTGGCCGCCCTGACGGAAAAGTTGTTCTTGCCAATCAGGAACAGTGGGCATCTGTTGCGACTGAATCCCCTTGTTGCCACCAAAAAAAGAGCCTATTCCCCCTGCAACGGTACCTGCTGCACTTAAAAGTGTGGCCAGAGTCAATGGGTCCATGATAATTATCTCCTAGTTAAAACTTGTTACTCTGAAGTATGATAACGCATATCACTTAAAAGACTCAAGGAGAACTTTATGGCAGGATCGTGGCCAAGTAATGTAAATCCCGGAAACTTTATTCCGTCTACATCTGATATAACCTCACTGGACACAAACTCTTCTGAGTTTAAAATCCGCTTGTACCAAATTCTTAATTCTCATGCTCTCGCCCTCAATCAAAAGTCATCAGGACTTTATCAGTTTGATGAAACCGTTGATAATAACCTCTGGGCGCCTATTCCAGCAACAGTAGACTCAACAGCAGCTCAAACAGCCACTCAAAGGGCTGAGTTTAGAAAGGTATTTGTTATGCCTGCTTTAGTTAATGCGGGGCAAGTTGAGCTTGAGCATGGTATTGATTTTAATTCTGATGTCACTTTTGTTCATATCTATGGGACTGCTACCGACTCAACAACACCACAAGCACGACCATTGCCCTACGCTTCAACTACGGGCAATAATGCAGAACTATGGCTTGATGGGACTAAGATATACATAAAGACAACAGGCGCGGGATGGTCAACATTTACCAAGGTTAGGGTGGTTGTTGCGCTTTTAAAAAATTAAATGGTATCTTGAAAGAAGTGAGACCCTCTTCACGAGATCACTACTCTCCTTTTTTTTCACGGTGGCAAAGGCTGCCGTGATTTTTATTTTACGTTCATTTCAAAATGCCCGTGGTCTTTGCGTTTAAATCTACCACCATGCCTGTTGTCGATGTGTAGCGTAGTCCAGTAGTCTCCGAATCTTTTGTAATACTTTCCATCGGTCAGATACCTACCCTCAGCATCAAATAAGTTAAGATCGATAGCCAAACGCTTGCAATGGAGCGAATCCTTAATACCTTTACCCTGAGCTTCATAGAGGGCGGCGGTTTCAGGTGGGCGATATGCATCACCAAGTGTACAGTAGTAGCCTGACTTGAAGATATATTCGATAAGACGCGCAACATTACGGGCGAACATCGCCTGATTCTGCCAAAGCATTACTGATACCTATAGCTTGTTGGCATTGCATAAAAGAGCATTGCGTGTAATTCCATTGGAGACCAAGCAACTGCTGAAAGGGTGCCTGTTACTGTATCATAAGTCGTAGTGATCATCTGATCATTATTAAGATAGATACGCAGCTGCACCACTTCACCTTCAGCTTGTAGATATATAGGGTGCCAAAGACGATCCCTATTGGCCTCAGACGGCACGGACGCATAAGGTGAAGTCTCAAGTATAGACGTACCTAAAGTAACTCCCGGAACCGTTGTTTGAGCCAAGACACCGGTAGATGATGTTGATAACAGAAAATCAATAGCAAGTTGTCCGTTTGTGGTTCTATCCACCAGAAAATCAACACGGGGAACAAAGATGTTTCTTCCGGGTGCTTCTTGTGCAAAGAAGTTATATTGCTTAGTGAGAATATCAATTTGAGATACTCGAGAGATCATACCAGCACCGGTATACGTACCCGTATCAAAATCATCACCAGGATCAATCACAAACGTGTCTCTTGTTGGAGTCTCGTCAACTCTATAGACACCTTGATAATCTGCGTCTAGCGTGAATCCTTGTGGGTGTTCTATAGCAACATAATCACCTTCTTTAAGGTTATGATTAATTGCCGTAACTGTTCCTGAAAGAGTAATGCCGAGCATTGAGAGCGATTCTTCATTGCGGTCTTCAAGGGTATCGATAATAAACGTATATCCTTGTTGATTGCCTGCGAGTATATTCCTGAAGCGGGCTTGTAGTGTTGGCGAGTTCCAAGCGGCTGACATTGTTTGCCACTCAGCTGATATTGAACCCCATGTTGCTGCCGTTTGCTGGTTAAAATACCCTAAAGCGGTAAAGCAGTCATCGTTTTGTGCCCATGTCTGATTGGTATAGTTGAAGACGAGTATACGGTTTGGGTAGATATCATTTTGATTTTCTACCTGTATCGTTGATGCCGGATAAGACCAGTAAACAAGTTCCTTAAAATAGTCTCTTATCCCTGCGACTCGAGCGGTCCCATCATTAACCTGAGAAATAGTAAATACTTCATCAGGGATAGCCATATCAATACGGCTAACATTGACACCGTTACACTCATGTACACCTACTTGACCAATACCAAGTACCGTCTTATCAAAGGGAACCTCAGAAAAAGTTGATTGTGCACCAAGCTCTGTATTGAGTTGTTGCCAGATCAATGGAAGTACGGGATTCTCAGTATACACAAGCTCCCACGTTGAATTAAGACAGAAAACAATAAGGCGATCACGTAAAATCTGTGCAGTCATAATCGGATCTTGTGTCGGTGCGTCTATGTATCCACCCTTACCAACTTTTTGTTCATTCCACGCATCAGCTTCAAGGGCTGAACCATTTTGAGAGAAACGACAACGGTTAACAAAATTTGGCGTATTAACACCTACTTCTTCGTAGGTGTTTAATAAGATCAGTCGATTCTTAAATGAGAGAATAATCCGTGCGCTTTTAATCTTCTTCCCGGCATTATTATAGACCGGCTCAAAATAATCCCACTCATTAGCAACTACATCAAACGTACGCATACGATCAGCGACATTAAAGTTAGTTACAAAAAGACACGGGCTGCTTGCTGCTGCCGCCTGATATGTTTCACCCCAAAAGAACTGTGAGTCTGAGCCTGTCCATGTTGCAGCTCCTGCAACTGTCGCAGTGCTTAAACGATTCCAGCCTTCAAATCCCGCTGCGCCTTCACGCTGATAGGCAAACTGTGTATCAAAGGCAAACGTTGAGTAGTTATTTATCTCACCCTTTTCATAAACAATAAGACCCATGACAGGAGTTGCCGGATAAAAATAAACATCGGTTAATGCAGTAGTTCCGTTAATAACAACTGCACCGGTAGTTGTATTATAAGTAGCTGTTGTTGCTGTCCCATACTTCAACATTGTTGCGGGAACTCCTGCAACATCAACAGTAAATATATAAGTACCAACAGAGAACATCTGGCCTATAGTTCCGGCAGTAATAACACCGGGAACAGTAGCTGAAAAATTACCAATGCCGCCCCCAAGATCAGACGTAGTCCCAATCTTTACCCTCAACCGTGAATACAGTTGTTGCTCTATTACGGGAACAGTTGTATTCATGAAACGTGAACCAAAACGCTTTACTATACGCCCCCTAAAGCAATAAGCATTGGTTAGTTGAGCAAAAGCTCTGTCGGGAATTAACCATGGTTTTACGTTGGTTTGTATACCACCATCAACGGGAGCAATAAGTATGCGTTGTTGTGCCATGTTAATAGCCTTTACCTGTGGCAAACCAATAAATAGAAGTATCTTGTAATGTAGCCGAACCGTCCATTCTGCTTAAAGAAACCTGGAAAGTCGTTGTTGTTAATGCTGCTGGACGCGCTAAAACAACCTCAGCGTTTCTAAGCGATGGAGTATTGGCAGCAGGATTAAATACTGAAACCTGCACATTATAAACTGCTGTAAAAGCAGGAATTGTTCCTGCTCCAACAGGATATGTTATTGTGATAGTTGAGCCAGGGGTTGAGCCTAAGGCTCTGGTTCCCCATTTAAATAGAATTCCACCGGGTAAAAATGCCCATCCATTTTCGTTAGCCAAACTTGCAGTTATGGGTATACCTTTGCCCGTTTCATTCATTATGCAAACTTCTTTAGTTGCTAATGTTGCCGCTTCACCGGCTACCGAACTCGGCTGTTTATAATAAATATTTGCATAAGAAGCTACTCCGGTTGGTGTAGTATTCACAGGCATGGTGATAAGATTATGCATCCCCGCATCTGCAGAAGCACCTCCTAACCCAACATGATTAATCGAAAACTCATCGCTAATAGATGAAAAGTTTGTCCTGATTAACGGCTGAGTCGCATTAATCTTCTGATCTGCTTTCGGTGTGTCATAATAAGTAAATGGACCTGGCATAGTATCTCCTCAACCTAGTGGTGTATTCCACCAACCCCAAGACCCAAAATATGGGCTGTTCTCAAGCTGTGGACTGTAAATTGTTGCATTTCGTTGTGTAGCATTCTGTACATAAGTACGTGACAAAACTAATGATTCTTGTTTAATTAACTCAGGTGTAATCTGCTGAACGCTATCCATGTCCATTCGATCTTCAAATATCTTCTTAGCTGCAAGATAGGCTATGTATTGCCACCATTGTTTCAAGTCAGGTGAATCACCGCTATTGAGCAACTCAGTAGGTAGTCTATACGCCTCAAGATTGATAGCGTATGCACCATCAGGTACAGGACGAACAATGAACTTATCTTCGTAGTAAAGCAACGCTGTTGGCAATGTTGGTGTATAAGCAACTGACTGTGTCACTATGTTCTGTTCATCAGCAGGTGCAGTAGCAAAATCTACTGACCATACGCCGGTTATATAATTAATGGTACCAAACGCCGGGCCAAGAATATTGTTCTCAGCAAGAATAATATCACCGGTTCCATCAAGGGGAATATTTGGATTGTCTACGAATGTCATTGTCGCATTAGTAGCATCAACTGAAGATACTATGAATGAATTTAATAAGACCGGAGTATTAGTTAACGTACCGCCATACGCAGTTGTAGTCCCATCGCCTTGAGCAAAGTTATCTATCTGATTAGTCTGTGGCCATGCACCATAAAATACATCACGGCTTTGAGTATAGAAAGAACGATTGCCGGCAATGTAACACGGGGTATCTATGGTAACATACTTGTTTTTAAAGTCATAAAGCGGATCAGTTGTTGATAGCGTGTCATTAGTCAGATAAACATCTTTATATGCTTGCGTGTACCAGGTAACGGTAGTTTTAAGATCCCTTAAGCGTAAGTGCTCAGGGAGATCATATAATACGGCCGTGTTGATGTACTGATTCAAGTCAGCATTACTTAAAAGTGTTTCTGATGGACTACGCGTCAATCGTCGTACTTTTTGTTGGATTTCAGTTAAAGTCGTTCCGGCCATTGCTTAGCTCCCTTTGTACGGCAATACATTGCGAAAAGGCTCAGTTACCTGTTCGGCTCGTTCACCGGTTGGTAACACTTGAGCATATATTGATATCGTACCAGAAGGTACGATAAAAACGTCAAAGTTTGTTGAGTTAATAGGCATCGTAAACTCAGTCGTGCTTGTAACCGTTATATCACCTTGAAGTTTATTAGCTTGTTGCATGCCATAGTTAGATGGTATTAACAGCTGTGCGATCATACCGGTGCCATACCGATGGGGTATTGTTGTGGTAACCACCATAGGGCTTGCATTGGTAATACTTGATATTACCCGCATTGGTGGCCAAAAGGTCGGTTTAGCATCGGTATACGCAACAGCCATTAAAACACCTTTATTGCAGTGGAACTGCAGTCATGAGATTAACACTCGGTTCAATATCACCAAATTCAGTGGGCACAAAGCTGAAACGTTGTACTTTTTTACCCACAAGCATTGATGGTTTATTGTTCTCATCCATCAAATAGTGGTGTATCGGATAGTTGCAGTCTTCGTTTATGTGTCGAGCTACACCACGCGACACTTCATATACTTGACCATCCATAAAGGTATGCTTCTCTGGTGTGTCATATTTATAGCGATGATAAGTAAACGTAATAGCCGTACCGGGGATTTCATGGTTTCTAAAGATACCACGCACCATCTTGCTGTCTTTTTGCCACAGCTCATATAATTTTTCTTCAGCAAGCTCACGTTTGCTTTTAATAACTTCCGGAGCTGCTTTTTTGATACCCTTTGAGACAGGTGTAATTTCTGACTGCGACGTCAACATTTCTTCTGACATATAATTCCCTTTTTAATATGGGAGGGGTTTTACACCCCTCCCTAACTATTATTAGTTATTGCTAAATGAACGACCGGCTTTCCAGTACATAACATCAGCTGCAGTCTTACCCGCAGGGCCTGATATTGTACCGTTACCCGTTCCAAGAACCAAGTTAATAGCAGCTTGGTTATAGGAAGCATCACCCAAGATAGGTCCACTTAATGCTACGGCTTGCTTCATGCTTTCGCCTGAAGGCAATACCTGAGCAAATTGGAACCCGCTTGCGCTTGCTACCGGGAACACAAATGAGCTTGCATCTGCATTTGAACTAAAGCGTACCGTCATAGTGTTTGTTGCAGCTGTTGTAGAAACAACTGTTCCATATTTACCATCAAATGATGTTGATGGTGCCGTGCCATAGTTAGTTGGCATATTAATCAATACTACCTGACCAATTTGATAGCCATGTGTTACCGACGTTACGATATCAACATCAGTTGAGCTACCGGATGTAGCGCTAAACTTGGTGATGTATCGATTGCGTGGATAGAACATCACATCGTTAATACGACGTACTGAACCGGCAGTAGCTGCTGTATCAAATCCACTTGAGTCAAGATAGCCAAGCGTGAATGAGTTTGTGTCTGCTGCTGTAATGGTAAAATCCATACCAGCAACTTGTAGCATGCCCGTTGTACCGTACACGCGTACAATATCATTAACCACATAACCATGTGATGTCGATGTTGCTACTGCAGGATCCGCTTTTGTGATCTCAGTACCTGAAAGCGCTTTAGCGGCTTCAGGGTCTTGTGTGCCAGTATTATAAATATAGATACCGCCAGCAGTGAACAGCCCTGAAATAATCGTTGTGCTTGAGTTGTGCGACTCAACTAGAGCTGCGCCATTCGGCATGCCTTTTTGCCAGTAATATTTAATACCGGCATTGGCATTTGTTGCGCCATATTCCGTATAGTTAAATACCTCAACCCAGTCAGGATCAATTCGACAGGCAATAGTCTTTGTAGGTACGCCCGAGGCTACGGTGAACGAACCTTGTTCAATTATTGTATTATATGACATTAGTTATCTCCTAAAGATTTTTGGTACACATTAAGTTACCAATCCAAGACTCATTTTTGATACCAAATGCCATAGCAGACTTCCAAGCCACAGAACAGTTCTGAGCCAATGGTCCGCCAACGATTTCAGGTGGTAAATAAATGAACCTTGCTGAAGCGCCATCTTGTTTAACACAAGCTGCTGCTTCAAGACCGGCAAAGGTAACCGCATAAACATCAGCACCATTAATCGAAGACGAATTCTTAATAATTGCGCCTTCAGTGGACAAGTGGAAACGTAGGTTTCTAATTGCGCCCCACTCTGTGCGTAAAATAGTTTGTGGTGCAGGATATTCAGAAACAGGCTTAAATCCTTGAACCGCTTCAAGATCAGCTTGTAAATCAGTATGTGCTAATGCCATGTATGACGAACGAATCGGGCTTGTCCCATAAAGATCCTCAGCTCCTACAACATCTTGAATCATCCAAGCATTCGCACTCAACAGTGAGCGAATTGCTTTGTTGATGTCATTAGAGGTGAGCTCCGTCGGGCTGTCGCCGTCAATCCCGTTGGTACACCAAATACGCGTTGCAGAAGAAAGCAACATGTTACGCATTAAGTTATCTTCGGTGAGTCTTAATGAGGCGCCTAATCTTTTAGCGGCTGCGTTCAATACGCTGTCCTGATTGCTCAATTGAACTTGTTCATTCAAATATATGAACTGCCCATACCACGATACGCGCATATCAATATCTACACGATCAAGATCGGTAGGCGGTGGCGTTGCTCCTGATGTTCCTAGTGGAACGAGGGCTGCCGGTAGTGGGTTATAACGTGAGAATCTCAACGTATCACCACCATGCCGAGGAAGCAGTTCAGGATCGGCTACATACTTATAGATGTAATTTGGTGTTGGTGTTGAGAGAAGTTTGAGCGCAAAAGTCTGCTGCACTTGTGGCGGCATACTTGTTGCAGTGACAATATTTGCCATAGATCACCTTAAAGTTAAAGTAAAACTTTAAGTCTGGACGAATGACTTAGACCATTTTTGCGTCCGTAATCTTAAGCGTGGACGAGTCACTTAATTGGCTTTTGCGTCCGGATGGGTGAATGACGTCCTATTACATTCACAAAGACTATAGCACTTTTCATTGTTGAATTGCAATCCGTCTCCGCAGGGCTACGCCGAGACATGAAAAAAGAACCGGCGCTTGTGCTACCGGCTCAATTCTTATAGGTTCAGTACCATAAGAGAGTACTTTTCCGCCGTCGCCGAGGCTATGGCGCGACAGGTTATCTGCGACCTGACTTAATGCTGTTTTCCATCTCTTCTAGGAGCGATTTCTGCAACTCAGGAGTCAATTCTGGGCCATTAGCAAAAGCATTAGCCTTGGTAAGCGGGTTAGTCCCCCGTTGAGGCTGTACCGTTGAGATGGATTTAGGCTTCTGTGCATTACGATTAATCGCTGCTTGCTCATAATCGTAATCATCGTTTGGCTTGGTGATTATATCAGAAGACTTAATAAGTTTATAGGCTAGAACACCCTTAGCATAAAGCGTAGGAGCAGCTTCAACAGCCATATAAGCTTCAGGATCAACCTGTTTAAGCTTTTCCAGGTTCTGCATGCTGACTATAGTATCTATGTCAGAATACTTAGTCTGAAGGCGTTGTATCTCTGATTGCTGCTTAAGCTGATCAAGTTCAGACTTAAGGCGATTAAACTCTTTCTTTACGTGACGATACTCAACAATATCAGTATCACCAAGCTCAGGTTCTTGTGGTTGTTGAACCTGTTGTGGTTGTTGATAGACGCGCGCACGCTCAAGTTCTTGACGGTAGAAACGCTCCTGTTCATACATGCGTTTTTCAAGATCTTCGTTCTTTGTTCTCAGCTCCTTAAAGGACTGTGACGGTGCTTTTGTTTGCTGTTGTTCAGGTTGCTCATCAGGAGTAGGTTGAACTTCTTCAACTTGTTCTACTTCAGTAGCTTGTTCTGCCAGCTCTTGCAATGCTTCATTCTTGATATCATCTGACATGCATCGGCTCCTTGGGTTAATGCTCGATTATTTTTAACTCTATCTGTGGTGATTCTAGCGTTTCACCATTTAATTTCATAGCTAATCTTAAGAGTGTGCCATCATAGTAATCAAGAATATGCCCCAAAAGAGCGCGTTCTTCAGGCACCACTTCAAGTGCATAATTACGATATATTCGACACGCTTCTTCTACGGGGAGAGCCCATAATAGCTCCAGCTTGTCATCATACCAGTGATACATATACACCGATTGATCAAAAAACGGCGTTGGGCATGCTAAACGTCCCGCAAAGAAATTGCGAACTACATTCTTTATAAGTGGTTCTTTCTTAGTCAACACCTCTATAAAGAAATCAGAGTGTTTAAAGATTTGTTTATGCGTTTCAAGACACTCAAAGAGATTCTTTATATAGTCTTGCTCGTTTATCCTGGCTAACTCTATCGGGTCGCGTGAGTCTTGCGGCTTCTCCATAATCTCACGAGCTATTTTGCCAAGAGTCTCTTTACGGGGAGCTAATATTTTCTTTTTCATCATGTGCTACCTCTCAATTTGCCTTAAAAGATAATACAATCGGTGTATAAACACAATAAAAATACCCACGCTGTTACACATGGGTATTAACATGATTTCTATCTGAAAGAAGAGCTATTTGACCATCATTACTGCTTTCTTTTTAATGGGTTTCTTCTTAGTTTTACGCCGACTAACAGAGAGGCTGATCGCTAGAGCCTGCTTAGGACTCTTCACAAGAGGCCCTTTTTTAGAACCGCTGTGTAGTTCATCAGCTTTAAATTTCTGCATCTCTGACTTAATAACTTTTGCTTTTTTACTCATCTTCTTTGCCATATTATTCACCACCGAATTTATAAAAAGCCACCATAATAATGGTAACTATTACTGCCACGCCTGACATTAGGTATATATATTTTGACATGATAAACCCTTTGAGGTTTTGTTGGGGGGGTAATGAAGGATACCCCCCGTAGGAATTAGACGTTAGACGTCTCATCGCAGTGCATCAACCAAGCCCACCATCAAAGGTCGCATTTAAGGGAGTTTTTACTTGCTCTTGAAGTGGTACCTGATTTTGTTTATTACGCTTTTTAGGTTTCAGTTTCCCTAAAACACGTAATGCTATCTCTTTAGCCTTGTTATTAGGACGAGGTGCGCCAGGCATTAGTATGTCCTGGTCTTCTTGCCATTACTCAACTTAGCGGCATCGCTATTCAGCTGCCCATCAATACCCGAGATACCATCATAAGGCGTAGGCGCGGTATGATAGCCGGCTTGTGGGAATTCTTTCACAACAACGTCCCTAGGAAAGAGACCGTCGCTTGATGAGACAGGATAATCAGAAGAGTTTGAGCCTTCCCTGAAGCCTGCAACCATAGATTTTGTTTTTGAATCGTAACGTCTTTTTGCCATGGGGCACTCCTTGTAGTAACTGCGGCTTGACCCGCAAGGTTGTTCCTCTAACCACAAGAGGAAGATACGACAAGCTTATAACAGATGAGTTAAGTTTTGCTAGTGGCGGGATAAGTGGGACTCGAACCCACGCTCTCACGATCGACAATCGTGTGCTTTAACCAACTAAGCTACTATCCCATTAAAAAACCAAGGGCCGATTCGTGAATTGCACACTCAAGCCGACAGGATATTACCCCTTTTCACTCCACTAGGTGGGCCCTCTTTACTCACGGGCAGCAATACTCCGTGAGAACTTAGGTGGTCACCGATGAAACACTAAAAGGAATTGGAAGATTTGAAAGTAGGCGGTGACCACAATAAGAGATTACTTTTTCTTTGTCGGTTTCTCAAGAATTTCATCCAATGCTTCGATAATCTTCTTCATACGTTCCAGATCAATACGCTCAGCTTCCAGCATCGCTTGTTCTACATAAAAGTCACGACCCACTGACATCACTGCCCCATCATTTGCGGTTGCTGTTGCATATCCGGTTGTTCTTGCGGGGTATTTTGACCAGGATTTGGTTGTGTTTGGGGGGTTGGTGTTGTGGGTACTTGAGAAGTTGTAGCCGCTTCTGCTGCTTTAAGTGCTTGACTCATTTGAATCAATTTCTCGATATTCGATAGATCGATGGTCTCTAATTCCTTTATTGAGCGTATCAAATCAAGCATGCCTGCATGGTCTTCAGCAACTGCTTTATGCTTACGCTCTTCAGCTGCTGCGAAGTTCTCAGCGACACGCGAATTGCGCTCATTCCCTTGAGCAACATCAGCCATTGCTCTCGCATGGCTGAGTTCAGCCCGTGCTTGCAACTCTTGCATCTGTATTTGAGCTTGTTGTTGCTGTTGTTGAGCTTGTTGCTGTTGTTGCTGCTCAATCATTTCAATAAGTTCATTCTTATTTTGAACAGTTATAGCATTAAGTAACGCCTTAGGCGGTATAGGTATACCCATCTCATGCAAACGTACAAGCGTAATAAACTCTTGTTGTCTTTGGGTAGTTGTATTAACCCCCTCCTCAACAGCACAGTCATACTTGCCAAAGTTCTTATTGTAGAACTCCTGAGTCGGTTGCTCGGCAATAATACGTTGTATTTTTGCGGGGGTGAAGTTGTTTTGCATCATCTTGATCATAAGACGCCCTAATTGCTTCATAGATCGATCAAGCTTGTCGTAAACACCCTGAAGCATGGTAACCCCAGCCCCTTGTCTTAACATCTCTAGAATGCCCGCTTTCTCGTCTGTGGCTGAACCAAGCATTGCCTCGTTGACACCTGAGATTTCTTGTATTTCTTTAGCCATAAGCTCCGAAAGGGCAATGTATGATTGTGGGACGTCGGGCGGGTTCATTGGTTGTACGGCTTCACCAAGTGGGTATTCACGCTTGACACCGATTTGTCTGCCTTGACCTGTTTGGTGTACATCATCGGGATTGATTAACATATCAGGGTGATAGATGAGTGGGTTAGTTAAACGTGACTCAATCATGTCCAGCTCTGAGATACGTCTACGGTTATAGAGATACTGGGCATCACGGAGTGTTCTGACAATACCTTGCACACGCCAGTTCCAGTACGGTATTTCAGGGTTGAAGTACGTCATCACCGGCACAAAAGGGTAATCATCAATCTCTGTGTACTCATCGTACAGTGTTTTATTATTGACTAAAATTGCTTGACGTACCGTTGGGATAGTATTTTCTACGACCGTTACGCTTGGATACATTTGTAAGAAGAGTTTCATTTTCTCATCGTCGGTTGATTTCCACTCAAACGTATCACCGGTTTCTTTATCAACAAGTAATTTTTGTTTCCTGAAAGCACGGTAATAGTATTCATCGTAGGTGAGCTTATCAAGCTGATCGAAGGCGAATACTTCAGGCATGTACTGAAACTTCTGGTCACGTGCGCCACGGCCGCCCTCCATTGAAGATATATCTTTTGAGAAGTCGGGGAGTAACGACATGGCTTCTTGCTTGGTTACATATGACCGTCTCATGATCCCATTACAGTCAGACAAGTCAGACTTACGGGTGAACGTATCCATAATGAACGAGTTATACGGTACGGAATCCACTTTAATGTCACCTGAGATAGGATCCTTGCGGTAGTCCATATACACATGGAGCATATACAGTCCCGTAACACAGGCACCCTCAAAGGCATCGGATATAGTATTGCCTATTGATTCCTGTTGGTCAGCCCAGTAAAGCAGCTTAGTAAACTGGTCAGATGTCTTTTGGTCGCCGTTCTCTATGGGTATGGCCAAGAGTGATTTGCGGTTACGTCTCTGAAACCCCGTGATGGTATTTATGACTCTCAAGATACGGTTGAATGAGTACATGTGCGGCCTACCGGGAAGCACACCATAAAGCTCAGTCATGAGTCCTTGCTCACCTATGAACATTCTGAGGTCATAGGTCGCCTCAGTCCAATAAGAAAGGTTCATGGTTATGTTATTAGCGTAGAAGTTATTTGCGCGCTGTGAAACGTCACTACCGTCGTTCTGTGAGTAGTTAGGTCCCATATCCGGAATTAATGGCATTGTACACCTCAAGGCTAGAAGATTTTAAACACCACTATATTAATACAATACAGCAAGAATTCGAAAGCTTAATCTCTAAACACACGGGCAAACTGTTGTTGAGTTCCATAAAGAGCACGATTGCGTGAGGCTATTAAATCCTCTTTGGTGGTACCGTCTTGTAGCTTTGGAAGGCCTAGACAGAGGTAACGTAGAGCGTCACACCAGTTGGAATGAGCGTCGTGCACCGGCTTATCACGATATCTATTATGCTGTTCGTCCCACTCTCTGCGGTAGTTCTCAAGCGCATGAATCAGCGGCTTGCATTTAGCCTCGTCGATATAGAATCTATTAAAGGCTGTCCATACCGCTTCAATACCATCGTCTATGGAAAGATTAGGCACTATCGTAAAGTTAACACCAAGCTGACGCGCTTTATCAAGTCTTGTTACGGCACCACCTGCCCACTCACGTACGGCTAGATCATGGGGACCAAGATAAGCACCATAAGTGTATGGTTTTGATTGAAGCACTTTAACATAATGGTCAAGGCCAACGTTTGTATTGCTGTATGAGTCTATGATATTGATAACACCGCTTTGAAGTACCTGAAAAAAGATAATACAGGTGGCATCATGTACTCCCAGGTCGATCGCCACATGAGTCTTAAGCGCCGGAGACCAGGGCACAATACCAATCTGGTTATTAGAACGTATCCTATCAAGATACTTAGCATAAAACGAACCTTCAACACCTCTATCAAACGATGTGTACCATTCCTGGAGGTGTAACTCTTCACTCGTCTGTTGCCGTTCAGTCTCTAAAACTTCAGGTGAAACATGCTTGGTATCTTCAACGGTCAACTTATAGGTGAACCAGTCGGGTAGTTCTTTAGCACGAGTATAGAGATCGAACAGCCAATTTCGGCCGCGCGGCGTATTGTGCGAAATGAAACCGTTAGAAAAGAATGAATGTGTATCTGGTATCACAAAATCAAATACTTCATTTTCACTATCAAGTATCTGGACTATAGGAGAATAAAAAAATTGTTCAGCGAGTAATTCATCAAAATATTGATGTGGCCGTGAACTTGCCAGCATCTTTAATGTTCGCCGGCTCATCCTGTTTGGATTAGTGATTAAAGATTTAGGCAATTTACAATCTTTAAGCCTATCTAAATCAATTGGATAGATATTGCCGGACTCTTGTCGACATTTTTCTGGAAGATAACAATAATTTTTTTGTTTACGTTTAAGTCTAAAGCCAATGTCTTTATAAAAGATGTGTGCAAAATAGCCCATAATTTCAAGATTATATATACGCGACCAGACCTTGACTCTATTAGTAGGCGCTTTATCTTCAGGCCTTATCGAGCCTACTATCCCAAAATTAAGTAAGATAACTTGAAGGTCGCGCAGAAAAGATTTACACGTAGAAGTTAACTTAATATATCCACGTTTTGATGGGCATGAATTCGATGTACCATCACCATCAAATAAGCCCTGGATAAACGACTTCATTTGCTCTTTGGTGCACTCGAACATTCTTTCAGGGAAAGTTTTATTTCTAGCACCATGTTTAAATCCCAAATACTCAAGTAGTTTAACAAATTCACGAGAGCTAAGATTATGATGAATCCCATCTTTAAATGTCTTAAAACCATAATCATGAAGAAACTTGATAATCTCAGGATCTTTTTTCTTGGTAACGGTTACTTTGTTTCGGTCATATGACCCATCGGCATGAATTAACCCCAACAAATAGAAAAAGTTGTTATCAAGTTTAAGATTATCAATTGTCCAATTTAAATGACCATGACCACCGCGACATGTATCAAATGTTTCAATATTTAAACCGTTACCCCAAATATTTTGACCATATTGAATAGGCAATAAATCGCCTACTTTTAAATCCTGAGCCTTAATCCATTCTTTGCCATTCCATAAAGGATGAATTGGCGTACATTCAATTTCATAACCTGAACTCAAAATAATCTTTTTGGTTTTTTGTCTGCCACCATAATAAAACTGCTCAGCATTGTGAAAGCCCTTCAGCCCCCATATAGGCTTGTGTAAGTCAGTATACATTTCACGACTATCTAAAACTGTTGATATACGCTGTAAACCATTCTTGCTAATCACAAGCGTGTTAGGAGCAACACAACTTATCAGTAAACACCAACCATCATTAGCCGCAAGAATGGGACGCGCAAACTGGTAGGCCCGTGGATCCATTAAAGCAGCTTCACTAAAAACGATAGCGTACGGGTTAGTACCAACAAGCGAAGTGTCATACGTATCGCTGCCAATAAGCTGCAAGATACTATCGTTAACGAATCGTATTTTCATTTCCTGTGAATTTACAGAAGCTATAAGCTCTTTAGGTATGTAATCAATAAATTTTGTACCATCAATAGCAATCGCATCGAAAACAGTCTTCTTGGCTTGGCTGTAGGTGGGCAGACAATAGTAAACTAAGCATGTTTTTCTTAGACACTGACGTATGCATAAATTCCAAGCTGTCAAATCTTTTCCGGCTCGCCGCGGTAGGATACCGATCACTCGTTTATAGCCCTTATTCTCGATGGCGTCACACAGGGGGAGCTGGTATAACCGGGGGATATAGCGATCTAATTTGATTTTATTTTCCATCGTCAACGAGCTTCTTGACAGGCACCGTATCGGTAAGTGGAAAGCCCGGAATTTCAACTACTCGTAGACCGAGCTTATCAATCGTATGATCGTTGACATCCTTCTTACGTTGATCTTCATAAGCGTCTTGCTTCTTAATAAGTTCTGAGTAGTGAGCTGAATAATCAGTTAAGATTGCTTTAGCGTAAGTCTCTTTCATAGAACCTTCCACTAATCCCGCAAAGGTATGCAAGCCAAGCCATTGTTTTGTCTCATCAATACATGCTTTAAAAGTGGCGTTCTTTTTATATCTATGAACATCATCCCCGGTCATATTATTGTCTATTTCGAAGTCTTCGAGTCCATAGAAGATCTTGGAGCGTTTCTCTCTATTATCTTTACGAATGTTTTTAGCCCAAGTCACGAATTCGTTCCCCAATCTTTCAGCCCTCAAGTCGTAAGTCTCCAAAGTAGGTGTTGAGAGATAGCTTTGCCCCCGTTTCTTCTTTGCTTTTGGCTGCTTCTCCACCGAAGTCGTGTTATGTTCTATGATTTCCGGGTCTATTTTAGTTTGTTTATAAACCATGGTTACAACTCGGTTAATACAATCACGCATCTAGGTTCAGTATCATAAATCTTACGCGCGATTATTTTAGCAATAATAGCATCATCTTGTAAAACTCTACAGTCTGTTAAAACGTCTAGGTACATTTTTTCCATATTGTCCAGATCCGGCCGAGTGATACACCAGCCGCCATTTTCTTTACGTTTCTGGGGTGGTTTCATAAAAAAGGTAATATCAAGCTCAGTTGCTTTTGTAAACGGCTCCATGTTAGCTGCTTGCTCCATGAGTTGGAGGCCAATGACAAGCTTGTTTTGCTTCTGTGAGTCATACACTACCCCGCGCCACCTACTGCACCGTGCACGTGCCAGGGGTACGGGCTGCCCTGTTATGATAAACGTCTTGGTACGTATCATGATATTCTCCCGGTTTTCTCCGAGAGTAGTCCAAGAAAGAGAAAAGAACAAGATAAAATGAGTTGATGAAAATAGTTGACTTTGTATAATTTATGTTATATAGTTAATTATGAACATTAACAAAACGCTAAAGGATAACGATGTCTAATAAAGAATTCAACAAACATACAAGGGCTTTTTCTAAAAAACTTTCGACTCTAAATACGGTTCAATTAATGGCATACAAAATAAAGCTTCAAGAAAAAGAAATACCGGCTTATGAAGATAAAAATGTTGAACAACTTCATCAAACATTGTGGAACATTCTAGAAAAAACATTAAATGTACGATGCACACAAGAACTGGGAGACAATTATGTGTAAAGATAAATGTATAGGGACTTATTGCCCAGGCAGTACAATTTGTTACTGTCATTGTGCAGATGTATCAAATCTGGTGTGGCGCAGCGATGGTATCCATCCTACTTTTAAATACCATCCCAAAAGAAAACCCGAAGAAGAAGTAGCCAATCATAACAACATTGAAAGGAAAACTATGACATTACCAACCGAAACATTAATCAATAACATACTTTCGCAACTCGGCGAATACTCAGAGTGTCTGTGTGAAATCAGCTTCAAAGTACACATGAAAGGAGTTTGGCAATTATTCTCTGAAAATGATTCAGACACTCAAAACTCAATGATTTTGTGGCTATCTCCTGAGATGCTAGAGGATAGCGAAGAACAATCTCAAGCTAGAATTGCAAGCATCAAAAAAGAAATCATCTCACGATCATCCACATATCTTTATTGAGAGAAGCGATGACAAACTATAAAAAAACAGCCATAGAAAAAATCAACCGTTGCATCTGGCCAGAGCTCTTGGACTACCGCAAGCACCTTGAGAACTTGGACGAGCCTGAAAACGAGCAAGAACGTCTTGATCTTGAAAAAGCCTACGACCTAATCTCTACCGCAATTGAAGGACTGGAATAATTACTGCTATACTTAATCACGAGTTACCGGTTCATGTCCGCCGAAGCTCCTTGAGCGTAGGAGACTTTAGTCGACTTTGCTTCATAGGAGGAATAAACAGAGCCGAGTAATTTATTATCTTAGCGCAGCCCCCCGTATAAAAGCGGAGGGCTTTTATTGCTTAAACGGATTGTCGTTAAAGTTTAGCCCCTTTAACACTAGAAGCTCATCGCGTTTATCATAGTATAACTTCATAGCTAGTCTTCTTGTCTCACTTGTTTGGTCACCGGAATTTAAAATCCAATCGCTCATTGTCTCTAGTTCTTTTTGTATTTTGTCTATTTTTTGGTTCAATTCTTTAGTCATAAAATTTTCCTCACTAATTTTACCACAGGAGAGAGGTCGATAAAATCGACATATCCAGAAATTCCACCAGGAGAGAGGCCGATGGATACTGGCTAAATCCATCAAAAAGCCGAAGAGAGGGAGGGCGCCCTCTCTTCACTTTGGGCTTTAACCATGCATGTATCCATCTCAAAAAACCGAGAAGAGAGGGAGAGAGGTACCTTGTTCTTGTTCTTACTCAAACTTACACAGATAGAAAAGTTTTTTGTAACCATATGACAATCTGTAACTTTCTCATTTCTACTCACTATTTTCTCCTCTCTCCCTCTCTCTCTCTCTCTATCTCTCTCTATATATTGATTATATCTATATATTAAGAGGAGAGGTAAATTACCTCACCTTTACCTCTCTTATACTCTCTCTTTTATGGTGTCTTAAATTCCTGAAGCTTTTTATTGCTTACTCCCGGGTTTATACACACAATCTGCTCGGTTGATTCCAGGTACATTAAAACCTCGTCATATTCTTTGGTGTTTCCATTTAGTTTCTCGCTCTTTACTATGCGAGAATATTTTGCGGTTTCACCGGCTTGACTGCGTTTTGCAATATACTCATATACTAATCTGGCGCTACGTTGAAACTCTGATTCTCCAAGCTCTCCACTGAATAGCTTTATGGTTGACCTAACAGCGGTCATAAGAAAGTTCTCAGCCTTCAAGATTGAAGCACCGGAAATTTCACATGAATTTGGATTATCAAGCAGCTCATATAACAGAGCAATTTTTATCAGATATGGGCTCCACCGTTTAATAAACGGGTCGATAATAGACTCCATTCGGCTGCTACATTCTTTTTTAAGATCAAATAATTGTTCATGAATTTGTGCCCCGAATATTCTGGCCTCAGGCGATAAAGAATATTCTCTCGTGCCGCCTTCAGTGTCGATTAGATGAACAACATTATTAACGGCGTCCCTAAATCTATTAATCGATGCATAATCAATATTGTGGCGTTGAGGTAAGAATGGTGGGATACCCTCAGATTTTGGGGGAGCAAAAAATAAAAAGCGTGGCAAAAATCCGCTTGCCATATCTTCCGGGCTTGTGTCAATTCTCATGGTTGCCGTCGACACCCCGCAAATAGTAATCATTGGCCTATTAATAATGCGCTGCATTCCCTTTGTTACATATCTACGCGTGTGTGGCACATCGTATAAATCCGTAAGCGTAGACTTAAAGTCTGAGTTATATTTCTTTTGCATGCTCTGAAGCAATGCTTGAAACTCACTTGATAACATCATCCCCGTATGGCCGTGTCCCAAATAGTCCAGAAATGCTTCAGCTGTTATCTTTGTTGGTAGTATCGGGTCATTCAAAGACTCCGCAAGCTTAAGCTCTTCTTTTCGGGCAACTTCCATATTTGAAGAGTCAATCTCTTTCATGCGCTCTTGCGCTTCCTCCGATCGCTCCAGAGCTAACAAAGCACCTTTATTCAATGCGGTCGTTTTATATTGCCCACTTTCAGCAACCGATATACACCATAAATTTGGATATAAGTCTTGAAAGAATTCATCATTTGATCCCGGAACGTAAATTCTTCTGCCTATAATAGCCGCTACCGAACACAACGCTGAACTAAAAATTATTACCGGGTGCGCATTTGTATGCTTTGCTTGCTCTCTCACAAAATCACCCAAGACCGTTGGCGACATATCAAGATTAAAATCAGCACAAGGATCATCGGTAATAAATCTTCTTTTCTTTTCAGTAGTAGGAGTATCCCGAATCTCTTTTCTTTGTTCTAATTGCATCCTGGTTTCATTTTGACCCATTACCGTATAAAGATCATTGAAGTCTGTGTATGGTTTTCCATCTTGAGAGGTATTTTTATCTTTTGGAAACTCAGGGATTACTACGGGGCAGTTTAAGATTCTTCCCGCCTCGAGTGCTTTTTCTTTCCCTTGGTTTGGGTTACGCGTCCAGTCATTATCACCAGTGATAATGACTTGTGCTTGAGGGTTTTTCTTTTTAATATTCTCAGCTACGGGCAAGAGATTACCGCAGTCAAACGCCACAACAACTTGGCAGTTTGTAGCCTTATGGATACTCGCGGCAGTTGCAAATCCTTCTGCTATATAAATAATAGGGGTCTCGTTGCCCAGTGAAAAAAAGTTACCCTTTTTTTCACCACCAAAAATAAACTTCTTCTTGTTTGGGGATATCCATTGTAGTGAGCGAATATCATTCTGAATGTTAAACATGGGTATGATGATTGACGGGTTGCCCTCCGGAGAAAGGCCATATTTCAGACCGGCTACATGTTCTATATTCTTGGCCTTTAAATAGTTGGTATATTCTTGTGATGGTGGGGTTGAGGGCGAATCATCGTATATCTTCTTGGCTTTCTTGGCTGCTGATTCATGTTGTTCTTCGAATGCTTTGCGTACTTCTTCGCGCCGTTCTTTGTGAATGCGTCTGAACTCTTGAATATCCCTCTCGTCAAGACGTTGTTCTTTCCATGAGTTATACTCAAACTTAGTTCCTGCACTCCATGAACCATATACCCCATAAAAATAGACATTCTCTCTTTCCGAGAGACCGTTGACGCACCAGTACCATTCGTCTTTCTTTGATCGATTCTTATCGGCTGAAAATCTAATAATTCTTTCGTACTGAAGAATGCTTGATTCCGGAGTAAGCCCGTTAGTTGCCATAAGCCCTATAAAGGCCGCTTCAAATTCATGTAAAGATATGCTATTATTCATGTACTAAGTCCTTTTTTTATATATGACCATCTAGTCCTATAGGTGGTTTTTTTCTCTCATCTTCCTGTTAGAATTGAAAAAGGGAGCTTTGTCCGCTCCCTTTTAAATTGTGTAATACTCATGGTGGTTTGGGTGAAAATGATCACTGCCAAATCTTCCACGTTGAATAGTGTATTCAATATCAATAGGCCCCTCACCATCAATCGCTAAAAACGAAGGCCTCAAGTCAGGTTCAAAACTATCCTCAAATACAAATGAATCTTTCTTTTGAAATATGTCCGCATTCACAAGACAAGCTACAGTAAAAGCAATGCCACCATTTTTGTCGTCCCAAACCATGGTACGCGCTTTTAATATATATTCGTCTTTTGTAATACGATTATTAACATATCTGAGATGTCTGGCACATCCTTGAATAGCGGGAAGTAAATATAACCCCGACGACCCGCAACGAACTGAGCCTAAAATATAATTTTGTCCATCATCATAGATAAACTTTCCCGGCGCTGTGGGATAAATCATCTCTCTCTCCTCTAGTAATGGATTTAACAGCGAGAATACGCCACTTTCTTGACATTTAATGTTTTTGGTGTACATTAAAAAGACCTATGAGACATAGTCGAAAGTCTCCTTAAGTTTTATGATTTTCTCAAAAATCAATGCTTTGTTTAGAGAGTTGCTTTATACAACGTGGGGCAGCTCTCTTTTTACATTTTATTAGATGATCAACATCTACCCGTAATCACGGTTCCGTTAAACTACTCTTTTTTTGATCTTCTTTCAAGGCTGCTCTTTTCTCTCTCATCTTTTCATTATGTCGCAGTCTTCTTGCCTCCTCATACTTTCTCTTTCTATAGTTGCCCGTTACAAAATCATCAAACTGCATGATCTCATCAGGTCGCTCAATCATTGTTTTAAACCACCAATAAATACCGCCATCATCCTGAGGCTCAAGCCACCATCCATTACCATGTATAAATATGGTTGAGTTCCATTCGTCGCCAGCAAGACGGATATCTCCAATTAATACCTTAAAAGTAGACCATGGCAGCCCAACAACTTCATTACCTACCCATACAATGTCAGATTCTTCTTTGCCTGCATATTTAAGATCTCTAAGAATGGTATCAATAAAGTTCATTACACACACACTTCATTTGCTAAAACGTTCATCTTTATTTTAGTCTTCCCCGTGACCTTATCGCACCATGTGTTTTGCTTCAATCTTCCAACCACGGTCACTTGTTGGCCCTTCTGAAGCATCGCTGCCCAGTGAAGGACGTGCATAAAGAAATAAAACATCATCTTCCTCTAGCTGATAAATAACCTATACAGAAAGTTATAATACAAATCCATGCTAAAAGTATTCTGTCCATTATCTACCTATGAAGCATGTCGCTTCGTTCCTAGCAACTTGTTAATTAATCTTCTATACCATGGCATTATAATAGTTGGCCCACGCGTACCCAGACCCATGCATTTTCTTGAACAAAAAATACGACTTCTGCCTCTTTTTCTATTGTTGTATCCATAAAAAATCTGCTTACATTCAGCACATATAAACTTCTTCTTTTTCTTGCACGGTTTTGGCTTGTCATTTAAATCCGCCCAGGAACATTCTTTGCTACAAAACATCTTGCGACTTCTTGAAGGCATTACCAAAAATTCTTTCTTACAGCGTTTACAGCTCTTCGCTATTCTCTCCTTCATTAGCTGAACCATATTCTCTTTAATAACCTTCTCCACCAAGAAAGCCGAAATCGTCCTTTACCTGAACAAACCCTGCTACAAAAACGGGGTCGTTGATAGTTCTTGTGGATATAACGAAAAAACTGTAACCCACAATATTCACATTTAAAGACATCCTCCCCAGGCTTTTTTATCGGAGTAGCATAGTAACAAATCTTATTACAGTACTGTTTATAGGATCCACGCTTTCCCTTGATGTACTCTATTTTTTTGTTACAGGTTAAGCAGCGAACAAATTTCTTTCTCATTTAAATAAGTCCTCTTTATTGACTAACTCAAGACTCTTTCTAATGTTTCTCCATAACTCTTGCTTTGTTGTAGCATATGCTACACAGTGGGGTATCTCGTTACACTGGGCAAAGAACCCGTCGGGGTCTTGAAAGAGGGTAAATGTTTGCCCACGTACCTTTATAACTGGTTGATGGATCTTAGTCTTCATGGATAGTTGCTCCAATTTGAATCAGGATCGCTCCCAGCCTCTCTAAGTCATAGTGGTACATGCTATCCCTCTCTTCATAAAGAAGTTGTTTCATACGCTCAATATCATCGTTTGCATCTCCTATGGTGTGGGTACGCGCTTGATCATTAAGAACTGTATCAATATCCTTGTGCCATATCTTTAAGTAGAGACTATCTTTGAGGGTGATCTCGCTCTTATCGAGAGATTCCAATAAAATACGTGTAACCTCTAGCAACTCTTTGATAGTAATGGTCATCGTGAACCTCTTCTTCTGATCACTTTTTCATTGGCCTTAAAGCGCGCTTCTTGCGCCTGCTTTGTTTGGTTATCAATTTCATCCTTCAGGTGCTTGATACGCCTTCTGATAATGTCGTTTCTTCTTGACTGATTACGCCCTGCGTCCCTAAGCTTGTTTAGATTGTCATGCGCATCGGGATTCTTGCCATATTCATGAAGCTTCACCCTGTGTTCTTCGGCTCTTTTGTCGTGGGATCGCGCGGACTTCTCAAACTTGTTACGGTCATATTCTTCGTACTTATAAACCCACTCCCAGTCATCTTCATCATCTTTTTTAGGCGGTTCGCCATCGCCTCCTCCACACGCAAAACCAGGCTTACAATTCTCTTTAGCAAACCCAAGTCTCCTGGCAAGCTCCTCATTACTCATTGGTCTTTGTTGTGGCCCAAATACGTAACGTGCAGCATAACCAGCGTATTGTGCTCCAACAGCCATATAGAATTGGTTGTGTACTAACACATCTTCAATGGTCACACAGTAGTTGTGGTACTCTTCTATCGTAAGATCATAGAACTCAAACCCCTCCTCAAAGACAGAAAGGCTGCGATCTTTAAAGTTAATGTATACGGGGTGTATACAGTTCTTAAGCAAGATTGTGTTTTGCTCTTTGAGGTCATCTGCTCTTATCCAGTCTTCGTGCTCTTGATCATAAAAGAAGTGATCCGGGTGTACGTGAATCATAGACCGACCATCAACCATGAGCGTAATACACTCAGTCCCCGTCATCATGTGCTTATGTAATATCCTGCGGGGGACACAGTGCCCCTCATAGTCATATGAGACTACAAAGTCATTCTCTTTGAGATACGCTATCTGTGTATAACCTGATGGCGTCTTAACCAGGGTATTACCCACAAAGCCATGACCGAATACCTGTGTTGTTGTTAATAACGCTAGCAATAGATTCTTATAGTTCACTGATCATCTCCTATGAAGCATGTCGGCAAAGCCTCCTTTTTATATGCGATATATTTGTCGAAGTTTTTATCGATCATTCTTTCTATGCGTCCAAATATGTATATAAAAAAACTCATATATACAATTCCCAATATTATGGCAGCCGCAATTTTTGATAATCCTTCAATTAGTTCTTCCATTTTTTCCTTCCAGTTGTTTCTCTCTCTTCTCTAACCATTCAACCATTCTTTGAGCCGACTTCACATGCACCTGCTTATTATGATTAATAAATAAGTTAATCGTGTTGCCCGCTAGCCCCGTTTCTTTGCCCAAATTCCTCATGCTGGAGACTTCTTTGGGGAGCTTCAAAAGAGCTTCACACATACGCTCACGCAGCCAGCTCTGATCTCCCTTAAGCTTCTTATACATATCCGAGTAGCTCATACATTGTCCTTCTTTTAAGTTAAATCTAGGTATAGATTAGACAGATGTACAAAATAAGTCAAGTGTCGATAAGTGTTGACTTCTATTTAAATTATGTATAAAGTAATTACATGAACACTAACACTAGAGGGAAAACAGATGAACTACATTTTTAATCTTCTCGCCGGCATACAATTGAAAAAATATTTAGTTACAGAAGATATGGCCAACAAAATAGAAAGCGATCTTAAGGGACTACGCTATGGTCAAGCAAGAGAAATTGTTTTTACTACCAAAGGCGGCATCTCCTATAAAATAAATACAAAAGATTATATGGATTTCTATCTAGTGCAAACAAATAGGACTCAACCTGAACATAACGATTTAAGAAACTTATTATATTAGGATATGAATGAATATGTGTTCTATTGAAAAATGTACTTGTTTAGATAAAAATGATCTTTCAAAACAAATCACTCATCATGTTAATAAGCATGGTACATGGTCATATATACCACCATGTTATTTTAGACTGAAAGATCATAATGATAAGAAGTTCTCCTTCGAGATATATTTCCCTGATGGTTATGATACATTTCTCGGCCTAACGGCAATAAAACACATCAGTACAAAATTAGATAAACAGGAAGCATAATGGAAAACGAAGAATTAAAAATATATGACCAAATAAAACATGCTTTTGAACAATATGAATATGCTGTATGGCTCTATGATGATAAAACCAAAAAAGCAGCGGCCGGTTGTATGTGGGAAACTGCGTTAATGCAGGTCTTAAAAGATAATGTAGCTATTACCCATCAATATTGGAAAGAAACAGAAAAGTTCCTAGAAGTGTTTCGATTTCATAAAAAATATACAGAAGCAGCATAATGGATGAGACTGAATTTTACAGAATAAAACATACTCCATCGCTTACCGATGAACCTGAAAATGAACCAATGATATTAGAAAAATTAAGGTGTGACCCAATATTAAGGGCAACATTGATAATGGCTTATGAAGATCGCATGGAAAAGCATAGAAGAACAGGACTAAAGCTGGTAAAATTCATACAAGAACAATATAAAAAACCACCTAGAAAAATAGAGATCCCAATGACAAACTTCGACGAAGCCCTAGAAGGCGCACGCATGTTGTATCATGAGGCAATTTACACCTACAATGCTTATGTAAGAACATGTGGTGTCATGCTTGTGCAAGACTTGAATGCTACACAAAAAGAGGGACTTGAGATTCTTCTACGACGCACCGTTGTTATGCAGGATTATTTTAAGAATGTACTTGAAGCTAAACGATCTTTTGATCCGTCGGGAGACGAATAATGGATGGGCACAATATCATGCTTACACATTTAGCATGGTTTCAACATCGGGCAGAAGCACTCGGGTATTTATGGAAAACTACGTGTATACACTGCTTGAAAGAAATCACTAATGGTGAAGAAGTTTGTATTATTGACCATATAACTTATCAAGTAATGTTTCATAAAGAATGTGTAATGAAAAAAATGTTTGACGCTGCCAAACTGGAGACGAATGATGGAACTACAATCAACGCAGATCAATGAACTTGCTGCTGCCCTAGCCAAGGCCCAGGGAGAGATGGATCTTGCAGGCAAGACGTCAGACAATCCGTTCTTTAAGAGTAAATATGCAAAGCTAGATGCCATACAAAGAGCATCAAGACCAGCATTGACCAAGCATGGCTTATCCATTGTCCAGGGCAAGGCGGTAGAAGATGGTAAAGAACTTCTTATCACCACATTATTACACAGCTCTGGGCAATGGATCAAGTCAGTGTCTCACATAAAACCCGATAAATCGGGTATTCAAGAGTTGGGCAAACACATCTCTTATCTTTTAAGGTATGACTATATGTCAGTGACGGGTTGTATCGTTGTAGACAACGTAGAAGACGATGACGGTGGTCGGCCGATAGAATACATCAGCAACCAGGACATCGTTGATCTCAAGGCAGCCTTGATGGGATATGGGTCAATTCAAGAACAACTACAGAAGCGATATGCGGATATCAACTTTATACCTGTTGATAAAGTAGATGCTATTTTTGAGTGGATAGAAAAAGAGAAAGATAAACTCTCTTGAGTTAATCAAAACCTTCAGGCTATACTGACGACATAACTTCTAACCAAGCGAGGTGAATCATGGTTGCTCAGTGGATGCATTCCTTAAGTGATGCCGAAAAACAATTACAATTGTTTGAGGAGAAGGTTGCGGGTAAAAAAGGGTATATTGAGAAAGCGGTCAATACGATCTTAGACCTGAAAGACAGAGCTGATAAACTCGCTCTTGAAGGGAACGAGTCGGCCGTGCATGAAACTTATCTTGAGATGTCCGCTTTATGGAAAATGCTGAGGGGTATTGAAGCTGCTATCAGAACACGGTATCCAATGATCGCGGCAATAGCTGACATGCTCGTGTATATCTATAATCTTGGTACTGCTAATCATTGGTCGGTTGTAGGGATAGCGGAGCACCTCTGTCTTGATCTCTTTCCCTACATTGAGAGTCTTTTTGTTAAGATAATCGCTCACCGTAAATGATGTCATCTATGTTTGAGATACGTTACTGTTTACCAAGCAATGACACCAAAAGACCTAAGGGAGCTTTGTGGAAAGCTATCCTTGATGAGGGTAAAGAGATGTTCTTTATCCAGGTTAACGATGAAGCTGATACGGAGTGGGTTGAGCTTGGCGAGTTTTATAAAGAAGCATTCCATAGCATAACTAACACGAGGCTTATAGAAGACTGTCTTAAGCTGTATCATACGCAGCAAGAAGTTAACCGAAACCTACAAAAGATAAAAGAGAACGTGTCATGAAGCGATTATTATTCGTGTGTATGCTTATGGGGAGTTTTACGTCAGCTATGCAAATACCCATAGATAGAATTGTTCACTCAGACGGAGAAGATAAAGATGAATTGCCGCAAGAATTGCTTGATCTATGGAGAAGATTTCATGAAGTGAAGGGCTATTATACCCATGTGTTTGGGGTTGCGGTTGATAAGAGCGACTTAGCACTTACCCAATTACGTCTCAAAGCGATTAAGACGGAGGTTGACGCTCTCGCTTTAGCCATTGATCAAAAAGCCATGAAAGAAGAACAGCGGGCTTATGTAGCGGGTAACATAAAAAAGCTTAAACAGAAGCTGCATTATTTTCCTCTCTAATCTATATCGTTCTTTAAGATTAAGTGGGACGGCTTATCACCGTCCCCTTCTATTCCCGTAACTTCTACTACCGTAATCTCATCATCTTCAAATACCGTCTTGCCATAGATGGGCTGAGCTTCGGGCATAGACCATGATGGAGTACTTGGCGGGTTACCGCATGATGGTGTTAAGAGGATGGTTAAAGCAAGAAGATGCTTAATCATGCAACTAACATTCCTGAAAACCACGTAATCGGGTTAGTCGCTTGACCATCTACTCCAACTGTTTTTGTTGTGCCACTACAAAGAAATTTCAATGTTACAGTATTGCCTGAGTTCATATTAATAAAACAACAACCACTTACCGTAAGAATTCCACCTACATTACATGTTGATGGATTAAGTTCTATAAATGTTGCTACATTTGATGTTGCAGAAATAGTAGCGTTAAAACGAGTTGCAACACCGATAGTACTAATCGTTAATCCTGCCGTGAAATGATACCGACCTGTAACAGGTGCCGTAAAAGTACCTGTTCCTGCCGTATAATTTGATGCTTGATCATAAATGACATCATCACAAAGTACAGTATATACGGTAGCATCCCCTGTTACATTGCCTACCGAAGAAGAAAGATGCGCGAAAAAAGCCGGTTGTGACGGGTAATTTATGGCACCGGCACTTGATACGGTTAGATTTGTATTTGAAGAATTCTTATTTGCCATGTTACGCCTTTAATATTCCACCGATAAAAGTTCTTTCCAGGGTTCCTACAATATCAATAACTTTTGCTCCACCTGATACAACAAAAGTCATATAAACAGTATCACCCGCATCCATATCAAGATAAAACGACGATCCTAAAGCTATATTAGCTAATCCCAACGAGATGGCATATGGATTCAACGACCATAAGGTAAACGTTCTATTTGATGCTATTGCTTTAAAAACACATGAAGTATGTCCAACAGCAAGGGCGATACCAAATTGAACATTGCAATGTATTAAATATTTGCCTGAAACCGGAGCAGTAAATATCCCCGTTGCATTATCATATGAACTTGTTTGGTCATATAACTCACTATTTGGTATCAACGTTACAATGGTTCCATCACCTGTTTGATCTACGGATGTTGCGCTATATGTTGCCAAAAAAGCAGGCTGTGATGGATACTTTATAGCACCGGCACTCGATATTGTTATATTCGTATTGTCTCTATTTTTTGAAGCCATAGCATCCTCTAAACAACGGTAATATTGCCATGAACCGATGATACGGTCCATTCCACGTTTGCAACGGTGCACATAATCTCTATGCAATCATATTGAGTGGTAGATGCAAGTGACCCACCAACACCAACAGTCGTTGTAGTGCCTAAAAAGTGAATAGATTCAGCAGCGTTCTGGGCTATCAACCAACCACCTGCACCTTTACCGACCAGTTTGATAACACTTCCAAAAGCAGCAGTATCAGGCAACGTGAGAGTCTGTAGCGTGCCTCTGTTTGATACATAGGTCTTATTGATAGCAAGTTGTACCGAAGCATCGGTTACTTCTTCAGGTATCCAGTTTAAGAGATTGGTTACTACGGTGCCAGTTGTTGCTGTTATATTGCCCGTAGTTGCAGTTACACCTGTGGTACCTGTTACGGTAGTTGTAGCAGCAATGGAACCCGGCGCAGTGAATACTGCCGGTATTGAAAGAGTAACTGCACCTGTAGGAGAGCTTGCGGTTATCTGGTTAGCTGTACCCGTAATAGAGTTAACTAAGCTGCCCCCTGATACGCCAAGATCAATGGTGTGTGGGCCATTAGTTACTACTACCGTACCATCGCTTGATACAATGTTAGCCCAAGCAGCTGATGTCCCTAAAGAAGCAATAAGCAACTGACCATTTGATCCTGATGAAGAACTAACAACGCCGGTAGCGTTAGTTTGCATAACACCGGTGCTTAAAGAAGAAAGCGTTGTTGTTCCGGAAGTTACCGTTAAGCCTGTGCCGGCTGTTACTGTCCCTGAGGATTGAATATTACCTGCTGATGTTATTATGTTACCTGTAGTTGCCGTAACACCGGTTCCTGCTGTTATACTTCCTGCCGTGACAACGAGATTTCCTGCCGTAATTGTTTGGCCGCCGGCAGTTATGGTTAACCCAACGCCTGAATCAGGGGCAAGTATAACCATTCCACCGGTATTCGTAATTTGAACACGTTGAAGCGAAACGGTACCGGATGAATCAGAATCAGGATGAGTCCAAAAAGAAAGTTCGCCGCCAACTCTATTCGTGGCTACTGTTCCTTTGACTGTCAGACGTATCTGACCACCTTGGATATAAGTACCATCGCTATCTTGACCATAAAATATCATCTTACCGATAGTATCATTATGTTGAACAGGATTACCATCACGTGTCTTATAAAAATTAAAATGAGCCGGATCGCCTGCATCTATTGTCTGATAGGCTTGAAAGTTGCCAAATAATGGCACGCCGGATACTTCGCTCTTTGTTGATATGAATGATCCTTCAAGGGCGTACATATTACCTGTGTTTGTCGTAACATTAGATGTAGCAACAATAGTTCCATTCACGGTAACCGCGTCGCCCGTATCTACCGTGTAGACCGTGAGCATACCATTTTTATCAATCTCCATACGCTTAGCAGATATACTGCCAATCGCATCAGGATGTGTCCAAAATTCAAGATTAGAACCAAATTCAGTACCTGATATTGTAGACGCCGTAGCAATAATCTTTGATGTCTCAATAGTGGTAGATCCCGTATCACCGGTAGCTAAGATCTTAAAGTAGGTATCGCCGGTAATCGTAGCACCTCCAACCCCACCATTATTTTTAATACATATAATATTCGGGCCAAGACCTACTGTTTCTTGTTGTATAACAAATACGCTGTTTAATATGGTTGAGCTAAAACCGCCTGATATTGCCATTATATTCTCCTATACAACATTAAGATTTCCAATATGTGACAAAACCATAAACTCAAGATTTGCCACAATGCATATTAACTCAACACAATTATTAGTTGCTGTTGCAGACAATGACCCGAGAATACCCGTAGTAGTAACGTTATCAGCAAGAGTTTGAGGAATATTATCAAAATGTATTTTCTGATCAGCGTTTTGTTTTATGGTCCATAAAGCAGGGCCCATGCCGGCAACTCGAATAACTCTATTGCGAGGACATGTTACAGGTAATGTAAATTGAAGTGCTGCCGGACCTGCAAAATTTGCAAAATAACCTGTATTTGCTGCCATACCTTGAGTTGCTGAAGTAACAGGTATCCATGCTAAACCACCACCGGTTACCGTAAATGTAATTGAGTTAGCTCCCTGATTACCATCAATAGCCATACCACCTGAGCCATTAAAGGTAATGTTACCACTTGAATTAGGTGAAACAGCGCCACCTGAATTAGCACCGGTAAGTGTCAATACGCCACCTGCAGCAGTATCAGTTGTACGGTAAAATATCTGTGACATGATTTATTCTCCCTTGCGGTATAACAAGGATACATATACAGAACCTGTTGTTGGTGCAACGCCAATATGTTTTACCTTAAACTGAATGCCCATACCTAAAAAGTCACCATGATCGTTAATCGAGTTGCCGGTATTTGCTGTTAGATCAAGCACAACACCACCATTTGCCGCAATAGTAACACACGCAGTATCACCACCATCAATAGAGAATGTTACTGTCTGATTGGTGAGATTCTGTAGAATTGCTATACGTGCCGGATGTAAAGTAACAGTTTCTATATTAGTGTAGCCGGCTCCTATAGAACCGGCAGCTAACGAGCGTTCAGCTTCGTTTATAATCTTTCCCATTAAGACTCCTTTGGAGCTTCTTCTTGTTTAGCTGCCGCCTCTGCCGCTGCCTTTTCGGATTCTATCTTTGCAGTCTCAAGAGCTTTTTTGAACTCATCAAGAGCAGCAAATGCATCCTCAAAAGGTGATCCGTTCATAATTTCATAACGATAAAGACGGTCATTGATAACATGTTCAAGTACAACGATTGATCTCATTTGCATAGCGTTCTCCATTAAAGGGGGTGATTATAATTTCACCCCCTATAGTAACAATACTAATTAAACAGCGTAAGCAAATTCAACCATCAAGTGTGAACCGTTAAGAACTGTGTCTCCGGCACCACCAGCGTAGTAGATATCGATCGTATCCGCTGCAGTCAATTCCCACAGAACAGAAACGACCAACTCGCCACGCACGGCTGCACCTACCGTTGCTGTTGCTACATAGTTTGTTGCAACGCCACCATCACGAAGGGTCAAGGTCTTTGTACCACCACCAACGCCATCAAGACAGCTTACACATGCTGATATGCGATAGATACCGCTTACAGGAGCTGTAAATACACCTGTTGCATCGTTGTAGTCGTTGCCTGGGTCGAATCCTTCAGTGTTGAAGATGACGATAGCGGCTGCACCGACTGCTTGTGAGCCACCGGTACGAACAGCGTTGACACGGAGATTGCTCTCAAATCGAGCACCGTCTGCATCAAATACACCGGTCATTGCAGCTGCTGCTACCGAGAAGGTAATTCCGCCAGTTGCATTGGAAGCAGTCAATTGAATCGCATCAGCTACCGCTTCCGCTCCTGAGACGACTACTGAACCGGCAGATGATGCCAAGGTCAAGTCACCGACTGAAGTGCTAAAGTTAGAAGCTGCTGCTGCATCAATGGATATGGTATTTGTAGAATCAAGCGTCAATCCAAGTGTACCCGCGTCGATGTCTATACCACCGCCTGCTGCCGTATCAATGTTGATAGAATCAGCTGCTGCTTCGCCTGCAATCAATAAGATAGAACCGGCTGTTGATTGTACCGTAATATCAAACGCGCCTGTTGCGGTTAAGTTTGTTGCTCCGGCTGAGTCAATAGACAATAAGCCCGTAGAATCAAGTGTTAAGCCGCCTGTGCCCGCGTTGATGTCTACACCGCCCGCCGCATTGGAAGATGAAATTGAAACGGCAGTAAGAATCGCTTCAGAGCCATCAATGACTACTGAGCCACCAACAGATGCTAAGGTTAAGTCAGCACCGGCACCAGTTACGGTGAAGTTACTGGCTAAGATACCATCGATAGAAACACCGGCTGCTGCCGAGTTAATATCTACACCGGTTTGACCATCAATATCAACACCACCAAGAGGAGCATTGAGATTGATAGCGTCCGCCGTTGCATTAGCTGTGGCTGTTAAGGTGATACCGCCAACGTCGCTTAAAAGGTTAATAGAGGCTACATCAGTGCCTTGATCCGCGTGCAACTGAATGGTTTCTAGTACGCCACCGTTAGCATGCAAGTAGATAGCTTGTGCAACGTTCTCGCCGGCGTTAACAATAACGGTACCAAGAGTAGATGCAAGAGTTAAGTCTTGACCTGCTGCAGATGTGCTGAAGTTAGATGCGTTAAGAGCATCAATGGATACTGCGCCAGCTGCTGAGTCAATCGTGACACCTGTTTGGCCATCAATATCTACGCCGCCGAGAGGAGCGTTTAAGTTAATTGCATCAGCTGTTGCGTTTGCAGTTGCTTCAAGAGTGATGCCGCCAACGTCAGAAAGGAGATTAATAGATGTTACTGCTGTAGAAAGGTCTGCATGTAATTCTATCGTTTCTGTGACTCCGCCATTGGCATGCAAGTAAATAGCACGTGCGGTATCTTCACCGGAGTTGATGATAACCGTTCCAAGGGTTGATCCCAAGGTAAGATCAGCAGCTGCTGCAGAAACCGTAAAGTTACTTGCAGTCGCAGCATCAAGGGAGATACCTGCCGCCGTATCCATGCTTAAAGCACCGGCAAGAGAGTTACCGATGGCAACTGCGCCTGTTGAGGTGCCTGTGTTAATGGATGTATTTACGTTAATAGAATCGTTGATCAGTGTAATTGCATCGATGTTAATCGTTGTTAGACCATCAGCATTACCAACATTGGCTGTTTTCGTGCCCGTACCGGTCATGACATTAAGTGCCATCGTACCGGCTACACGGTTGCCCGAGGCAATTGCCGTTGTATGTGTACCGGATGTTACAGTGCCAGAAGCAATATTTGTAAGTACCTGTCCTGTCGTTACACCACCGGTGTTAAGATTGACTGTTTTGACTGAATTTGCGTTTGTGGTTGCGCCATCAGGGGCAAGATCTAAGGTATCTGTTACTGCTGCTGTTACAACGGTACCACCACTAATCGTGATTGTTCTTGTAGCAGTAGGAGCAATATCACCAATTGATATAGGTGTCGTATCAGCTTCATCGCCAAGGGTAATGCCACCGGTACCCGCACGAATACGAACACCACCGGCAGCATTAGATGCTTCAAGTGTTAACGCGGTAGCTGAAGCAGCAGAAGCTGTTATTGCAACCGTTGTTGAAGTAAATGATATTGCGCCAGTTACTGTTAAGCCACCACCTGAGATGGTAAGACCTGTACCCGAGTCCGGTGCTGCAATGGTAATTTCACCTGCAGGAGAAATAGTAAGACGTGTCGTTAATGCACCTGCAAGAGAGTCAGGGCGCGTCTGAATGATAAGCTGACCTGGCATACGTGTATCTGCTACAGTACCAAATGCTCGGACAAAGATACGTGCTGCTTCTTCAGTTGAATCGCCATCTGAAGCAAGAAATGATATCTGACCAATATAGTCGTTACTTGAGATTGAACCGCCGGCTCTTGTTTTTTTAAAATTAAGTTGTGCAGGAGTTGTTATACCATTGGTATCAATAACAATCGTTTCTGATAAATTTATTTCAGAAGCACCTGGGAATAAGCCTGTTGCCATTATTTTCTCCTATTATTATGCAAGGTTAAGTTCGCCACTATAAGACAATACATTCCATTCTAAGTCTGCAGTGACACACACTATTTCTACATATGCATACCCACTAACAGTAGAATCATTCGGATTGATACAATCAAGATATCCACCAGCACCAGCTGTTGTATTAATTCCAGCAGTCCAAGAGTTAGCAATACGTATTTGTTGATTAGCTCCTTGAAGGACACGCCATCCAAATGTAGTCCCTTGTAAAACAATCTTAATTATTGATCCAACAACAGCAGAAGCCGGCAACGTTAAGTCAACACGAACACCTGCTGTAGTGTCATCTACAATGTAACTATGATTAACTTCAAGAACTTGATCTGCATCTACAACTTCCCAATGACTACCTGCACCTGGAATCTTAAAATCAATAATCCCGGCACCTGATGAATCAATAGATACTGTATGATCAGATGAGGTTAGCTGAGCAAATGAAGGCGTAGAACCAACGTCTGCACCGGCAAGAACATAACCCTTAGCGGCGTTGCTTGCTGAAATAAGACCATTAGAATCAGTTAATAAGCTACCGGTGCCTAGATATGAAAATGTTGCTGTATTGGTAACATCTAAATCAGTTATTGTCGCACCTGCTGCAGCTAAGCCTGTCCATGTTGAACTACCACTACTAATAGAAGTAAGTGCATAGAATGTGTTTGATGATGTGTTTACCCAGATTTGTCCAATCTCACCCTGATCTGCACTCGTTGGTGCCCGAGTAGTTATCAGCGGTTCGGGAAAAAGATTTATGAACGGCTGCGTCAAACCAGTCGCAATTTGCCTAGCTTGTTTCTTTACTGCCATAATATTTACTCCTCAAAAGAGATAAAACTTGTCTCGTCGCTAATCATAGATCACTGTATTGACAAAAAGCTATAAGAATCTTAGACTCGTATACATATATATACGAAAGTTGAGTAGAACATGGATGAAATTAAAAAGAGAAAGACGCCCAAGCGCATTGTGTTTAATGTATCTAACGAAGTACATACAGCAATAAAGATACGCGCTGCGTTTAGGCATATAACGATAACCAAGTATATTATGCGGGCTGTGATGGAAAAGATATTACAAGAGCCGTATCAACCCGAGGAAGAATGATTGAAAAGGTGAGTAGTGTTTGTAAGCAGTGTGGGAATGAGTTTGAGCATTATCCAAGCGAGAAAAAAATATATTGTTCAAAAGTGTGTTATTTAAAAAATAAACATAAAGATAACACAAAAAGTGTTTGTAACTTTTGTCACAAAGAATTTTTGTATGGAGATCATAAAAACAGGGCTCGTATTTTTTGCTCTCATCAATGTCAACATGAGACTTCTAAGAAACAAATTAAAAATAACTGTAAAAACTGTGATAAAGAATTTGAAAGGTGCTTTTCTCAACAATCTATTTTTTGTTCTCAAAATTGTCGACGATATTTTTCAAAAGCAAAAATAGAAAGAACTATTTGTAAGAATTGTGATCAAAAATTTCAACACAAAAAAAGTATAAAGCGTATTTTTTGTTCTGATAGATGTGCTACAGAAAAGAATAATCCTAAATTTTGGGCTACAGCTACCACAGAACAAAAAATGGAACGATTTTTAAAATATTTTAAGAAATATGTTGTCATAAAAGAAGGTTGTTGGGGTTGGGAAGGTCAATCTTGGGGAAAAGGATATGGAATGATACCTTTAGGCGAACGAATAGCAGCGCATCGATTTTCATATTTATACTATAAAAGTGCAATTACTGAAAATATGTGCGTTTGCCATACATGTGATAATAGAAAATGTTGTAATCCCGAACATCTTTTTCTTGGAACAAATAAAGACAATTTTGATGATATGGTAGCTAAAGGTCGATATTTTCTCAAAACTAATGGGCGTCCCCGTGCTAAATTATCCGATACAGACATCATTGAAATAAAAAAATTACTAAAAAATGGTGTTTATCAAAAAGAAATAGCAAAACAATTTAATGTTTCGAAATCAACAATATGGGCTATCAACACGAATAAAACCTACAAAAACGTACAGGGGTCAGAATGACTATACTATCCGTCTGCAGCTTTATGCTAGCACTATCAATGTTTGGAGGGCTTACCTCATTTGACGATGACACGAGCTCCGGGGATGACTCTAAGCTTGCCAAGTTTGTTGCTTATGTCTTTTTGTGGGCTATATTCTTTGGTCTTGTTTTCTTTGCCTATCACACTAGCTAATTGTCCGAGATATTTATACATATCCTTTTGACCACCTTCTTCTACGGCAAACATCAAATCAAAAGCGTGTTTTCTAAAAGTAGGATTCAACATATAACCTACAAATGCTTCGGGGGCTCTGATAACGGGCACAGCAATTTTAGCAAAATTCTGAGCATTCCCCGGTAGTTTAGGAAATTTATCGACTAAACGTTCAGCCCAATCTGCTACCGGCTGTCTTAAATGTTCAGCTATTTTTAACTTATCACCCGAACTTACCGCATTCCAATATTTTGGATTAATTATCTTCGCTTCTTCTCCAAGAATAGTAGCATTGATTGCTTTGCGAGTCTTTGTAGCTAAAGCACTAAACCCGGCATTCTTAAGATCTGAGTATGCTTCTGATAAAGCGGTTCTTGTATCAAATAATTTACCTAACGATACTTTCCCAATACCGGATTGCGCATTTTCTAGTGATTTATTTAAATTTTCTAAAACTGTACGTTGTGCCGGTTTAATAGCTGCATTATATTTACGTTCTATTTCAGTAAATATTGGTTTAAGAGGTTCAGAACTTACTTGTGAAGCAACTGCTCCAGGGCCACCCTCGCCAGCAGATTCATAGGCAATAGAAGCTTTCTTTCCTAATCCAGACCTTGTAGCAGCTCCATATCCACCTTCTGTGATCATCTGAGCAATGTTTTGACCCATAGGTCCAAAGCCTGCCGATCTCGCTCCTGTTGCTCCTAACAAGCCAAGACCAGTACGGCCTAGTGTTTGCGGATTAACACCACCCATAGCAATAAAAGGTGACTGTTCAGTTCCTCGTTGTAAAAGATACTCAAGGGGATTTTGTGGTTCGTGCTGTAGGGCTGTTGGAAACTTTTTTTCAAGCTGTTGAGGGATTTGCCCAAGGGGACCCTTTACTGTTTCAGGCAATCCCATTTTAAGTAATTCTTTGGTGTGTAGTTTCCCGCCACTAAGATAATCAGCTAAAAGAACGGGGCTTGAAATTAACATCCCTAAACCACCCTCTATGCCACCAACTAACCCGCTGACACCTTTAGCGGCACCTAACGCGCCAGTACTTAGGGCACTCCCTAAAGAACTAAGAAATCCTTGCTGGGGTTGTTGAGGTTGCTGTTCTGGTAATACGCGAGCACCTTGGATAACTTTAAGAGCCACGAGCTACCCTTTCAGCTGAAACCTCTACCGGTTGACCATTAACAATGTGATAGTATTTACCTGAGTCTTCATCTTGAAGAACTTGTCCCTCTTGATATTGACCTTCTTTAGATTCGCCCAAAAGACCCTGTTGTTTCATTGCCTTTCTAACTTGAGCTGCAAGTTGCTTTGGTTCTATACCTTTGTTTTGTGCTACAAGTTGATCTCTGATTTCACCTTCTTTAAGTGATCGATCAGCCATCTCCATTATATGCTCAATTGTTTTGCGTTGAGTCTCAGGGTCTTGGCTAGAAGTTGGTTTAAGATTCTGTGCAAATTTAATTTTAAAGTTTGTAGCAGGGCCGCGCATAGCCGCTATAAGATTCTTCGCGAGTTCATCACTCAAGCGATTAAACTCGATTGTCTCCTGGTTCTGTAGCACATTAGGCACATATTTACCCTTTAAGCGTGTAGCCACTTTACCTGTTTTCCAGATATCCATCATCTGTTGAGCAATGGCTTTTGATTCTTGTGCAATAGGGAGACGCTCATCTAAAGCTTTATTATAAGGCAGATTAGCTTTAGTAATATTTTCTTGCTCACGCTCTTGGCGTTTAAACTGCAGTTCTTTTTGTTTTTCCTGACGCGAAATATCAAGTTCTTGTTTTTTTAAACCAAGTTCTGCAAGCTTTGTCGCTTGCATTTGGTTTAAACCACTTGTACCTAATCCGGTAGGCATTTGTGGCTGTTGAGTCGCTGGCTGCCCTTGTTGTTGACCACCTAAAAGACCTTGAAGAGATTGTAAATAAGCAGTATTTTGAGGGGCCGCAAGCTTCTGTTTAACCAACTCATTAAGGGCCTGTGGCGGCAACATAGCAAGCTGTTGAGATTCTTGTGGTGTAAATCCAAGAGCACCAAGACCCTGTGAAACGTTAGCTGCTTGTTGTTGCTGCTGTTGTTGAGCAAAGCGTAATTCTTGTTGTTTTTGCATCTGACCAAGTTTATGCTGTGCGAGCATCTGTAGTCCAGTTTGAATACCAGGCATTGTGCTTTCAGCTATTCCACTGAGTGGCGATTGTATTTGTGGGATAGATCCTGAAAAAAGTGGTAAAGCCATTGTTTATCTCCAACCATAAGGATTTGAGGATGTTCCACCAAGCCAACCTAAGCCGCCTTGAGGCTGTTGCTGCCCGCCCATTCCTCTTAAAGCTAAAAGAGGTGCAAGAGAACCAAACATTTGACCTGAAGTTTGTCCTAATGTTTGCCAACCGCTTGGTTGTTGATAAGGGATTGTTTGCATTGTTGGCTGCATTCCCATCTGTAACAACTGAGACAGAATATTTCCACGTTGTCCTTGTTCTTGAAGTCCTAAACCAGCACGTTGGAGTCCGTACGAACTACGAAGCCCAGCCAAATCACTTTCAAGCCCAGCTCCGCTTTGGCCCAAGCTTTGAGTAAAGGCTGACGATCCTTGTGATCCGCCAGTTCCCATTGAGGAAAATCGCTCAGCCAGCGACGGAATCGTACTCTCCTGCCAGCCTTTACGTGCTTGATTTTCAATCCCGCCGAAGTCAAGACCCTGCAGCATCGAGGGTTGTCCAAGAAGACCTTGTAACCCTGATAAGCCTGCTTGGCCGCCCTGACGGAAAAGTTGTTCTTGCCAATCAGGAACAGTGGGCATCTGTTGCGACTGAATCCCCTTGTTGCCACCAAAAAAAGAGCCTATTCCCCCTGCAACGGTACCTGCTGCACTTAAAAGTGTGGCCAGAGTCAATGGGTCCATGATAATTATCTCCTAGTTAAAACTTGTTACTCTGAAGTATGATAACGCATATCACTTAAAAGACTCAAGGAGAACTTTATGGCAGGATCGTGGCCAAGTAATGTAAATCCCGGAAACTTTATTCCGTCTACATCTGATATAACCTCACTGGACACAAACTCTTCTGAGTTTAAAATCCGCTTGTACCAAATTCTTAATTCTCATGCTCTCGCCCTCAATCAAAAGTCATCAGGACTTTATCAGTTTGATGAAACCGTTGATAATAACCTCTGGGCGCCTATTCCAGCAACAGTAGACTCAACAGCAGCTCAAACAGCCACTCAAAGGGCTGAGTTTAGAAAGGTATTTGTTATGCCTGCTTTAGTTAATGCGGGGCAAGTTGAGCTTGAGCATGGTATTGATTTTAATTCTGATGTCACTTTTGTTCATATCTATGGGACTGCTACCGACTCAACAACACCACAAGCACGACCATTGCCCTACGCTTCAACTACGGGCAATAATGCAGAACTATGGCTTGATGGGACTAAGATATACATAAAGACAACAGGCGCGGGATGGTCAACATTTACCAAGGTTAGGGTGGTTGTTGCGCTTTTAAAAAATTAAATGGTATCTTGAAAGAAGTGAGACCCTCTTCACGAGATCACTACTCTCCTTTTTTTTCACGGTGGCAAAGGCTGCCGTGATTTTTATTTTACGTTCATTTCAAAATGCCCGTGGTCTTTGCGTTTAAATCTACCACCATGCCTGTTGTCGATGTGTAGCGTAGTCCAGTAGTCTCCGAATCTTTTGTAATACTTTCCATCGGTCAGATACCTACCCTCAGCATCAAATAAGTTAAGATCGATAGCCAAACGCTTGCAATGGAGCGAATCCTTAATACCTTTACCCTGAGCTTCATAGAGGGCGGCGGTTTCAGGTGGGCGATATGCATCACCAAGTGTACAGTAGTAGCCTGACTTGAAGATATATTCGATAAGACGCGCAACATTACGGGCGAACATCGCCTGATTCTGCCAAAGCATTACTGATACCTATAGCTTGTTGGCATTGCATAAAAGAGCATTGCGTGTAATTCCATTGGAGACCAAGCAACTGCTGAAAGGGTGCCTGTTACTGTATCATAAGTCGTAGTGATCATCTGATCATTATTAAGATAGATACGCAGCTGCACCACTTCACCTTCAGCTTGTAGATATATAGGGTGCCAAAGACGATCCCTATTGGCCTCAGACGGCACGGACGCATAAGGTGAAGTCTCAAGTATAGACGTACCTAAAGTAACTCCCGGAACCGTTGTTTGAGCCAAGACACCGGTAGATGATGTTGATAACAGAAAATCAATAGCAAGTTGTCCGTTTGTGGTTCTATCCACCAGAAAATCAACACGGGGAACAAAGATGTTTCTTCCGGGTGCTTCTTGTGCAAAGAAGTTATATTGCTTAGTGAGAATATCAATTTGAGATACTCGAGAGATCATACCAGCACCGGTATACGTACCCGTATCAAAATCATCACCAGGATCAATCACAAACGTGTCTCTTGTTGGAGTCTCGTCAACTCTATAGACACCTTGATAATCTGCGTCTAGCGTGAATCCTTGTGGGTGTTCTATAGCAACATAATCACCTTCTTTAAGGTTATGATTAATTGCCGTAACTGTTCCTGAAAGAGTAATGCCGAGCATTGAGAGCGATTCTTCATTGCGGTCTTCAAGGGTATCGATAATAAACGTATATCCTTGTTGATTGCCTGCGAGTATATTCCTGAAGCGGGCTTGTAGTGTTGGCGAGTTCCAAGCGGCTGACATTGTTTGCCACTCAGCTGATATTGAACCCCATGTTGCTGCCGTTTGCTGGTTAAAATACCCTAAAGCGGTAAAGCAGTCATCGTTTTGTGCCCATGTCTGATTGGTATAGTTGAAGACGAGTATACGGTTTGGGTAGATATCATTTTGATTTTCTACCTGTATCGTTGATGCCGGATAAGACCAGTAAACAAGTTCCTTAAAATAGTCTCTTATCCCTGCGACTCGAGCGGTCCCATCATTAACCTGAGAAATAGTAAATACTTCATCAGGGATAGCCATATCAATACGGCTAACATTGACACCGTTACACTCATGTACACCTACTTGACCAATACCAAGTACCGTCTTATCAAAGGGAACCTCAGAAAAAGTTGATTGTGCACCAAGCTCTGTATTGAGTTGTTGCCAGATCAATGGAAGTACGGGATTCTCAGTATACACAAGCTCCCACGTTGAATTAAGACAGAAAACAATAAGGCGATCACGTAAAATCTGTGCAGTCATAATCGGATCTTGTGTCGGTGCGTCTATGTATCCACCCTTACCAACTTTTTGTTCATTCCACGCATCAGCTTCAAGGGCTGAACCATTTTGAGAGAAACGACAACGGTTAACAAAATTTGGCGTATTAACACCTACTTCTTCGTAGGTGTTTAATAAGATCAGTCGATTCTTAAATGAGAGAATAATCCGTGCGCTTTTAATCTTCTTCCCGGCATTATTATAGACCGGCTCAAAATAATCCCACTCATTAGCAACTACATCAAACGTACGCATACGATCAGCGACATTAAAGTTAGTTACAAAAAGACACGGGCTGCTTGCTGCTGCCGCCTGATATGTTTCACCCCAAAAGAACTGTGAGTCTGAGCCTGTCCATGTTGCAGCTCCTGCAACTGTCGCAGTGCTTAAACGATTCCAGCCTTCAAATCCCGCTGCGCCTTCACGCTGATAGGCAAACTGTGTATCAAAGGCAAACGTTGAGTAGTTATTTATCTCACCCTTTTCATAAACAATAAGACCCATGACAGGAGTTGCCGGATAAAAATAAACATCGGTTAATGCAGTAGTTCCGTTAATAACAACTGCACCGGTAGTTGTATTATAAGTAGCTGTTGTTGCTGTCCCATACTTCAACATTGTTGCGGGAACTCCTGCAACATCAACAGTAAATATATAAGTACCAACAGAGAACATCTGGCCTATAGTTCCGGCAGTAATAACACCGGGAACAGTAGCTGAAAAATTACCAATGCCGCCCCCAAGATCAGACGTAGTCCCAATCTTTACCCTCAACCGTGAATACAGTTGTTGCTCTATTACGGGAACAGTTGTATTCATGAAACGTGAACCAAAACGCTTTACTATACGCCCCCTAAAGCAATAAGCATTGGTTAGTTGAGCAAAAGCTCTGTCGGGAATTAACCATGGTTTTACGTTGGTTTGTATACCACCATCAACGGGAGCAATAAGTATGCGTTGTTGTGCCATGTTAATAGCCTTTACCTGTGGCAAACCAATAAATAGAAGTATCTTGTAATGTAGCCGAACCGTCCATTCTGCTTAAAGAAACCTGGAAAGTCGTTGTTGTTAATGCTGCTGGACGCGCTAAAACAACCTCAGCGTTTCTAAGCGATGGAGTATTGGCAGCAGGATTAAATACTGAAACCTGCACATTATAAACTGCTGTAAAAGCAGGAATTGTTCCTGCTCCAACAGGATATGTTATTGTGATAGTTGAGCCAGGGGTTGAGCCTAAGGCTCTGGTTCCCCATTTAAATAGAATTCCACCGGGTAAAAATGCCCATCCATTTTCGTTAGCCAAACTTGCAGTTATGGGTATACCTTTGCCCGTTTCATTCATTATGCAAACTTCTTTAGTTGCTAATGTTGCCGCTTCACCGGCTACCGAACTCGGCTGTTTATAATAAATATTTGCATAAGAAGCTACTCCGGTTGGTGTAGTATTCACAGGCATGGTGATAAGATTATGCATCCCCGCATCTGCAGAAGCACCTCCTAACCCAACATGATTAATCGAAAACTCATCGCTAATAGATGAAAAGTTTGTCCTGATTAACGGCTGAGTCGCATTAATCTTCTGATCTGCTTTCGGTGTGTCATAATAAGTAAATGGACCTGGCATAGTATCTCCTCAACCTAGTGGTGTATTCCACCAACCCCAAGACCCAAAATATGGGCTGTTCTCAAGCTGTGGACTGTAAATTGTTGCATTTCGTTGTGTAGCATTCTGTACATAAGTACGTGACAAAACTAATGATTCTTGTTTAATTAACTCAGGTGTAATCTGCTGAACGCTATCCATGTCCATTCGATCTTCAAATATCTTCTTAGCTGCAAGATAGGCTATGTATTGCCACCATTGTTTCAAGTCAGGTGAATCACCGCTATTGAGCAACTCAGTAGGTAGTCTATACGCCTCAAGATTGATAGCGTATGCACCATCAGGTACAGGACGAACAATGAACTTATCTTCGTAGTAAAGCAACGCTGTTGGCAATGTTGGTGTATAAGCAACTGACTGTGTCACTATGTTCTGTTCATCAGCAGGTGCAGTAGCAAAATCTACTGACCATACGCCGGTTATATAATTAATGGTACCAAACGCCGGGCCAAGAATATTGTTCTCAGCAAGAATAATATCACCGGTTCCATCAAGGGGAATATTTGGATTGTCTACGAATGTCATTGTCGCATTAGTAGCATCAACTGAAGATACTATGAATGAATTTAATAAGACCGGAGTATTAGTTAACGTACCGCCATACGCAGTTGTAGTCCCATCGCCTTGAGCAAAGTTATCTATCTGATTAGTCTGTGGCCATGCACCATAAAATACATCACGGCTTTGAGTATAGAAAGAACGATTGCCGGCAATGTAACACGGGGTATCTATGGTAACATACTTGTTTTTAAAGTCATAAAGCGGATCAGTTGTTGATAGCGTGTCATTAGTCAGATAAACATCTTTATATGCTTGCGTGTACCAGGTAACGGTAGTTTTAAGATCCCTTAAGCGTAAGTGCTCAGGGAGATCATATAATACGGCCGTGTTGATGTACTGATTCAAGTCAGCATTACTTAAAAGTGTTTCTGATGGACTACGCGTCAATCGTCGTACTTTTTGTTGGATTTCAGTTAAAGTCGTTCCGGCCATTGCTTAGCTCCCTTTGTACGGCAATACATTGCGAAAAGGCTCAGTTACCTGTTCGGCTCGTTCACCGGTTGGTAACACTTGAGCATATATTGATATCGTACCAGAAGGTACGATAAAAACGTCAAAGTTTGTTGAGTTAATAGGCATCGTAAACTCAGTCGTGCTTGTAACCGTTATATCACCTTGAAGTTTATTAGCTTGTTGCATGCCATAGTTAGATGGTATTAACAGCTGTGCGATCATACCGGTGCCATACCGATGGGGTATTGTTGTGGTAACCACCATAGGGCTTGCATTGGTAATACTTGATATTACCCGCATTGGTGGCCAAAAGGTCGGTTTAGCATCGGTATACGCAACAGCCATTAAAACACCTTTATTGCAGTGGAACTGCAGTCATGAGATTAACACTCGGTTCAATATCACCAAATTCAGTGGGCACAAAGCTGAAACGTTGTACTTTTTTACCCACAAGCATTGATGGTTTATTGTTCTCATCCATCAAATAGTGGTGTATCGGATAGTTGCAGTCTTCGTTTATGTGTCGAGCTACACCACGCGACACTTCATATACTTGACCATCCATAAAGGTATGCTTCTCTGGTGTGTCATATTTATAGCGATGATAAGTAAACGTAATAGCCGTACCGGGGATTTCATGGTTTCTAAAGATACCACGCACCATCTTGCTGTCTTTTTGCCACAGCTCATATAATTTTTCTTCAGCAAGCTCACGTTTGCTTTTAATAACTTCCGGAGCTGCTTTTTTGATACCCTTTGAGACAGGTGTAATTTCTGACTGCGACGTCAACATTTCTTCTGACATATAATTCCCTTTTTAATATGGGAGGGGTTTTACACCCCTCCCTAACTATTATTAGTTATTGCTAAATGAACGACCGGCTTTCCAGTACATAACATCAGCTGCAGTCTTACCCGCAGGGCCTGATATTGTACCGTTACCCGTTCCAAGAACCAAGTTAATAGCAGCTTGGTTATAGGAAGCATCACCCAAGATAGGTCCACTTAATGCTACGGCTTGCTTCATGCTTTCGCCTGAAGGCAATACCTGAGCAAATTGGAACCCGCTTGCGCTTGCTACCGGGAACACAAATGAGCTTGCATCTGCATTTGAACTAAAGCGTACCGTCATAGTGTTTGTTGCAGCTGTTGTAGAAACAACTGTTCCATATTTACCATCAAATGATGTTGATGGTGCCGTGCCATAGTTAGTTGGCATATTAATCAATACTACCTGACCAATTTGATAGCCATGTGTTACCGACGTTACGATATCAACATCAGTTGAGCTACCGGATGTAGCGCTAAACTTGGTGATGTATCGATTGCGTGGATAGAACATCACATCGTTAATACGACGTACTGAACCGGCAGTAGCTGCTGTATCAAATCCACTTGAGTCAAGATAGCCAAGCGTGAATGAGTTTGTGTCTGCTGCTGTAATGGTAAAATCCATACCAGCAACTTGTAGCATGCCCGTTGTACCGTACACGCGTACAATATCATTAACCACATAACCATGTGATGTCGATGTTGCTACTGCAGGATCCGCTTTTGTGATCTCAGTACCTGAAAGCGCTTTAGCGGCTTCAGGGTCTTGTGTGCCAGTATTATAAATATAGATACCGCCAGCAGTGAACAGCCCTGAAATAATCGTTGTGCTTGAGTTGTGCGACTCAACTAGAGCTGCGCCATTCGGCATGCCTTTTTGCCAGTAATATTTAATACCGGCATTGGCATTTGTTGCGCCATATTCCGTATAGTTAAATACCTCAACCCAGTCAGGATCAATTCGACAGGCAATAGTCTTTGTAGGTACGCCCGAGGCTACGGTGAACGAACCTTGTTCAATTATTGTATTATATGACATTAGTTATCTCCTAAAGATTTTTGGTACACATTAAGTTACCAATCCAAGACTCATTTTTGATACCAAATGCCATAGCAGACTTCCAAGCCACAGAACAGTTCTGAGCCAATGGTCCGCCAACGATTTCAGGTGGTAAATAAATGAACCTTGCTGAAGCGCCATCTTGTTTAACACAAGCTGCTGCTTCAAGACCGGCAAAGGTAACCGCATAAACATCAGCACCATTAATCGAAGACGAATTCTTAATAATTGCGCCTTCAGTGGACAAGTGGAAACGTAGGTTTCTAATTGCGCCCCACTCTGTGCGTAAAATAGTTTGTGGTGCAGGATATTCAGAAACAGGCTTAAATCCTTGAACCGCTTCAAGATCAGCTTGTAAATCAGTATGTGCTAATGCCATGTATGACGAACGAATCGGGCTTGTCCCATAAAGATCCTCAGCTCCTACAACATCTTGAATCATCCAAGCATTCGCACTCAACAGTGAGCGAATTGCTTTGTTGATGTCATTAGAGGTGAGCTCCGTCGGGCTGTCGCCGTCAATCCCGTTGGTACACCAAATACGCGTTGCAGAAGAAAGCAACATGTTACGCATTAAGTTATCTTCGGTGAGTCTTAATGAGGCGCCTAATCTTTTAGCGGCTGCGTTCAATACGCTGTCCTGATTGCTCAATTGAACTTGTTCATTCAAATATATGAACTGCCCATACCACGATACGCGCATATCAATATCTACACGATCAAGATCGGTAGGCGGTGGCGTTGCTCCTGATGTTCCTAGTGGAACGAGGGCTGCCGGTAGTGGGTTATAACGTGAGAATCTCAACGTATCGCCACCATGCCGAGGAAGCAGTTCAGGATCGGCTACATACTTATAGATGTAATTTGGTGTTGGTGTTGAGAGGAGTTTGAGCGCAAAAGTCTGCTGCACTTGTGGCGGCATACTTGTAGCAGTGACAATATTTGCCATAGATCACCTTAAAGTTAAAGTAAAACTTTAAGTCTGGACGAATGACTTAGACCATTTTTGCGTCCGTAACCTTAAGCGTGGACGAGTCACTTAATTGGCTTTTGCGTCCGGATGGGTGAACGACTTCCAATTACATTCACCAAGACTATAACACTTTTGATTATTGAATTGCAAAAAAAGAACCGGTGCTTGTGCTACCGGCTCTAATTTTTATGGTTGGTACCATAAGAGAGTACTTCTTATCTACGACCTGACTTAATTGATCGCTCCATCTCTTCTAGAAGAGATTTCTGCAGCTCAGGAGTCAATTCAGGGCCATTAGCAAACGCATTAGCCTTAGTAAGTGGGTTAGTCCCACGCTGTGGCTGTACCATTGAGATTGATTTAGGCTTCTGTGCGTTACGATTAATCGCTGCTTGCTCATAATCGTAGTCATCGTTTGGTTTAGTGAGTATATCAGATGATTTGATAAGTTTATAGGCTAGAACACCTTTAGCATAAAGTGTAGGAGCAGCTTCAACAGCCATATAAGCCTCAGGGTCAACTTGTTTAAGCTTTTCCAGATTCTGCATGCTGACTATAGTGTCTATGTCAGAATATTTAACTTGAAGACGCTGTATCTCAGATTGCTGTTTGAGTTGATCAAGTTCTACCTTAAGGCGATTAAACTCTTTCTTGACGTGGCGCATCTCAGGAATATCAGTATCGCCAAGCTCAGGTTCTTGGGGCTGTACTTGTTGTGGTTGTTGATAGACGCGTGCACGCTCAAGCTCTTGGCGATAGAAACGCTCCTGTTCATACATACGTTTTTCAAGATCTTCGTTCTTGGTTCTTAGTTCCTTAAAGGACTGTGATGGTGCTTTTGTTTGCTGTTGTTCTTCAGCCTGCTGTTGGGGAGCTTCTTGAACTTCTTCGGTTTGCTCTACTTCAGTAGCTTGTTCTGCTAGCTCTTGCAATGCTTCATTCTTGATATCGTCTGACATGCATCGGCTCCTTGGGTTAATGCTGAATTATTTTTAACTCTATCTGTGGTGATTCTAGCGTTTCGCCATTCAACTTCATAGCTAATCTTAAGAGTGTGCCATCATAGTAATCAAGAATATGCCCCAAAAGTGCACGTTCTTCAGGCACCACTTCAAGCGCATAATTACGATACATCCGACACGCTTCTTCTACAGGTAATGCCCATAACAGCTCTAGCTTGTCATCGTACCAGTGATACTGATACACCGATTGATCAAAGAACGGTGTCGGGCATGCTAAACGTCCCGCAAAGTAATTGCGTACTACGATCTTTATGAGTGGTTCTTTCTTGGTCAATACCTCTATAAAGAAGTCAGAGTGCTTAAAAATCTGCTTGTGTGTTTCAAGACACTCAAAGAGATTCTTTATATAGTCTTGCTCGTTTATCCTAGCTAACTCTATCGGATCACGTGAGTCTTGTGGTTTCTCCATAATCTCACGAGCTATTTTACCAAGAGTCTCTTTACGGGGGCCAAGTATTTTCTTTTTCGTCATGTATTACCTCTCAAATTTGCCTTAAAAGATAATACAATCGGTGCTTAAACACAATTCCTACTACGCTCAAAGAGCTTCGAAGGACAAGAAAAATACCCACGCTGTTACACATGGGTATTAACATGATTTCTATCTGAAAGAAGAGCTATTTTACCATCATTACCGCTTTCTTTTTAATGGGTTTCTTCTTTTTCTTTGGTATCTTAGCGCCGATATCACGAGCCTCAGAGAGACTGATCGCTAGAGCCTGTGCCGGCTTCTTTACGATAGGGCCTTTCTTTGAACTTGAATGCAATTTCTTTGCCTTAAACTCGTGCATGACAGAAGCAATCTTTTTAGAGCCCTTACTCATCTTTTTTGCCACGTTATTCACCACCAAATTTATAAAACGCCACCATAATAATGGCAACTATTACAGCCACACCTGACATTAGATATATATATTTTGACATGATAAGCCTTTCGGTATCGTCGGGGGGGCAATGAAAGGTACCCCCCGTAGGAATTAGACGTCGAACGTCTCATCGCAGTGCATCAACCAAGACCACCATCAAAAGTAGCATTCTGGGGGATTTTTACTTGCTCTTGAGGCGATTCCTGATCTTTTTTATTACGCTTTTTGGGTTTCAGCTTCCCTAAAACACGCAATGCTATCTCTTTAGCCTTGTTGTTGGGTCTTGGAGCTCCAGGCATTAGTAGGTCCTTGTCTTCTTGCCATTGCTCAACTTAGCGGCATCGCTGTTGAGCTGCCCATCAATACCTGAAATACCATCATAAGGCGTAGGTGCGGTATGATAGCCGGCTTGTGGGAATTCTTTCATAACAACTCCTGAAGGAAATAGACCGTCGCTTGATGATACAGGATAATCAGAAGAGTTTGAGCCTTCCCTGAAGCCTGAAACCATAGATTTTGTTTTTGAAGAGTAACGTCTTTTGGCCATGTCGGATCCTTGTAGAAACTGCCCTTCGTAGCTTTAGCGTAGTAGGGCAAGGTTGGTTCCTCTAACCACAAGAGGAAGATACGACAAGTCTATATCAGGTCAGTAAAGTTTTGCTAGGAGATCTTATCGACTATGTTTCATAGTGGCGGGGTGAGCGAGATTTGAACCCGCGCTCTCACGCTCGACAGGCGTGTGCTTTAACCAACTAAGCTACCACCCCGAAAATTGTGGCCACCGATGAAACACTAAAAGGAATTGGAAGATGTGAAGAGAGACGGTGACCACAGCTAAAGATTACTTTTTCTTTGTAGGTTTCTCAAGTTTAGGTTTATCATAACGAGTTAATAAATCAGATGGG